>Ga0209060_10000149_pt1 | contig 173746 bp, 168 predicted proteins | sample Coa_R1_8_FD_187155 | JGI IMG/M metagenome (GOLD analysis project Ga0209060, IMG submission 187155) | Surface soil microbial communities from Centralia Pennsylvania, which are recovering from an underground coalmine fire - Coalmine... | ecosystem: Environmental > Terrestrial > Soil >...
CGCGCCGATCGACAAGATGCCGTTCCTGGTCTGCTGCGGCGGATACGCGGTGGCCGGCGCGACCAACAAGAAAGTCCCAGGCACGCCGAGCTTCTTCCTCTTCGCGCCCGGGCATATCGCCATGCCGGCCAACCAAGCGCCGGCCGTCATCAACACCGTCAACGGCGGCTGATCAGCCACCCAGTAGGAGAGAAATCGAGATGAATAAGCGCATTGCCACGGTTGTACTTGTCGCTGCCCTGGGCCTTCCCCTCGGCTCGTGCATGACGACCGCCGAGATCAAGCAGGGCTTTCAGACGGCGTGGAACAACGCGGTCGCCGTGTGGGACGAGATCAACGCCGACATTCAGATCGCGCTGAACAACGTCCCCGCGCTCTGCAACGACGCGTTCGACGCGCATTCCGGCTTCCGGACCGCGGTTGCGAACTTGAACGCCGTCGGCGTCAAGATTCCGGCCGACGTGCTCAACAACGAGCAGGCCGCGGTCGCGGCGTTGGCCGTACCCTGCAACAACCCGCCGACCTCGCTTGCTCAGGCCATTGCCGAGTTCAAGCCGGCGCTGCTCGCCTTTAAGAAGGCGTACGCCGCCGCACAGGCTTCGCTGGTCAACAACTGATCCGTACGAGGGACACGCTCGACCAACTGAAGGAGTGAGTGAAGTGCTTAACCAAGACTACGTGGTGATGGTCATCCGGACCATCTTCCAGATGGGTGGCGTCGTCGTCGCATTGCGGCCCGACCTGATCACCCCGGCGGAGTTCTCCCAGCTCGGCGACACGCTCGTCGCCGTTGTCGGCGGAGCCTTCTCGGCCGCAGCCACGCTCCACATGCTGTGGACGCGGTTCAACACGAAAGTGATCGTGGCGAAGTGAACATCACCACAATCACCTGGATCCTGCGACTCGCGTCGCCGTTCATCGGTGGGTCGATCTTCGGCCTGCCGGTGGCGGCGATCGTGTCGTTCCTCACGGCGAACTCCACCGAGATCACGATGGCGGCGACCGTCATTCAGAACGTGGCGAAGAAACTCGCCGCGGCGAAAGGGATCTCGATCCAGTCGGCGCTCGCCGAGGCGGCGCAGATGGTCGCCAAGGTGCACCCGATGGTGCCTGGAAGCATCGAGGAGAAGATCTGGATGGAGCGGCAGTCTCTGCCGGTGAACGGCGGATGAACGTTACCCAGGAGGTAACCCGCTCGGTCCTAGGCATCATTGCCGAGGAGGAACTCGCCGCGGCCATTCGTGTGACCGTGCAAACGCTGGCGACGTGGCGTAGCGAGGGCAGAGGCCCCAAATACGCAAAGCTTGGACGTTCAGTTTTTTACAGGGTGTCAGATCTCCATGAGTGGATCGCCGACTGTATGGAGGGAGTGGAAGACCAGTCCGGAGATCGGACGCATGAAGTTCCAGGATCACATTCGAAGCCAGCCGCCCGCGCGGCGGGTTGAGATCGTCCACCAGATTATTCAGCACGGACGCGACCGCGGCGGAAAAACCGTCGGCGAGTGCATCAAAGAGCTCAACGCTGACGAGTTTCATGCGCTAGAGGCGATCGTGATCGGGAAGTCGTATACCTACGACGCAACCACCGATCGGGTGTTCAGCCGGGCTGAGGCGGGGGATTTTCCAGAAAAAGTTCTCGAGTGGCTACTGCGGAACCCTCTACCGGAGGGCCACCCGCTTACGTCCACGCAGCCGAGTTGACTTTCGTGCGGGGCGTTTTGACGCCGCGCTTGAGATGTCTGGCGACGAGCTCCGTCATGCCGCCGTGGGCGACCAAGCAGACATATTGAAACGCATCAATCACATGCGAGAACTCGTTCTTCTCGGGCAAGGGACGACGGATCCCAGCCCGCGTTTTGGCGTAGCGATAGCCACCCTGTAGCGCTTTGATCAGGATCGGGCAGCGCTTCCCGTCGATCTGCACCGCGCCTCCGCCGTCGAACTGGCGCATGAGCCATGCGTCAATAGCGCGCACCCGCGGGTCGATATCGTTGGTCGGCGCCGGAAACGCAGAGAAGCCCATGCGCTTCAGCACGTCGAACGTGGTCTCTTCATAGATCGAGCTTTTGGACTTGCCCGCCGGATCGCCGATGATCGCGACCGGCCGCCCGAGATATCGCTCTTGTAGTAGCGCCGGGCGCAGGGCGCGCGCGATGTGCTGCTCGAGACCGATGTCTTCGGCGATCACTTCCTCGAGCACGAGCAGCCGGCCCTTGTGGTCGACCTGGCAGATGATGCTGCACGGGTCGCGGCCGAAGTCCTGACCCACCATCAGCGGGTGCGACGAGACCGGCTGGAGCTCGTCGACGACGTGGAATTTCGGGTTGAAGCTCTTCGCGTAAACGGCGCTGCCGCTCGGGTCGTTGCCGTATTGGGCATCGACATATCGCCGGATCCAGTCTTCATTCTGATTGCGCGCCAGCCGCTCGTAATATTTGCGCCCCTCGGCGAGCCGGCGAGTGTCGGTCTCGGGCATGGCCAGCGTGATCTTGGACTGGTTAAGCCATTGAAGATTCTCGGCTTCCGGCGTCAGGCCGCCAGGCTGGATGAAGATCTGCCAGTCCGGCGGCGTGTCCACGTCCATGAATTTGTGCCAGTCGCCGCCTTCGGTGGGCATGTTCGTGTCGGCGATGATCCCCTTCCAGGTGGCGCCGCCCATCATTGCGCTCGGATAGCGGCCGCAGCGGCCGGCGATGTCGGGCACCACGCCGCAGTCCATTTCGATCGCTTCCGACATCCATGCGCCGGTGAGCTGCATCGAGAGCAGGCGCGCGCGGTCTTCCGGGTCCTCGAGGGGGATGAGGATCCATTCCGATTTCACGTCGCCGATTTCAACGTAGATCGTGTTCTCGCTGACCTTGTATTCGGCGATGCCCTCAAGCCACGAGGTGATGTCCTTCAGGACGGTGTCTTTGAGCTGCTTCAGCGTCTGCCGGAGGATGGCAAAGCGCGTGTAGCGGAAGCCGTCGGCCGCCGGCGACTGCTCGCAGGCGCGCCGGAAGAGCTCGAACAGGCAGGCCGTGGTCTTGCCGGATCCGACCGGGCCGGCGATCAGCCGCCCAAACGACTCCGATTTCATGAACCGGGCGCAGGTCGGCGGCGCGGTATAAAGAATATTCTTCACACTTGCACCGCCCCCGCGAGCGCGCGCAGGAGCGCAGTGCGCTCGGCGGCGCCCCAGGTCAGGACGTGTTCGGTAATTTCTGAATGGGTGAATGTAGTGAGGACGCCGATCTTGCGGCGGTTCCGGAGCTGATCTGAGAACGTCGACCAGCGGCAGTTAGCTTTGGAGTAACCCTTGTTGACGTTCTTGCGGTCGAGAGAATGCCCCTCTGGGGGATTCCCCATGTCCTTGAAGAAGTTGATGAAGCCTTTTTTCGGCTCGAGCCACCGCTTGCAGACTGTGATCCCGCGGCCGCCGTAGTTCCTGAAGTCCTTGCTTTTGGCGCTGGTGCATCTCTCCCGCATTCCCCGCCAGGAATTCTTGCATCGTTCGCTTGCCCCCAGAGCTCGTTCCCGAGCGTTAGGAAGGACCTTCACGTTTTACGGGTTCTGCTTCGATGAGTTTGGGCTGCGTCTCTTTCTCGAATTTGAGCTGAGAGTCGGCGCCCAGGTTGATGGTTACGGTGAATTTTTCGCCACTGGCGACGCCGGCGCCGATGCCGGTGATCCCCATTTCCGCGATGCGGCTGATGAGTTTCCCGAGCTCGACCTTGGCGTTGAGGTTCTCTTTTTGGTCGTGCAAGCGAGCGTTCGCTTCCGGCAGCCATTCCTCGATCAGCGCGCCGGCCTTCATCTTGGTGCGCTCGTGCGTGTTGGACGCAGTTTCCCAGGCGAGAATCTCGGCCTCGAGGATCTGCGCGAAGCGCGGGTGCGACTTGATGCGATCCCAGTCTTCAGGGCTGACGCGATGCGTCTCGAGGATCTTCTCGAGGGGGAGGATGTTCTTTGCGACCTCTCGAGCGAGCTTGACGAGCATCGCTTCGGTGGGTTCGGCGGCCGTGGTCTGTAACGCTACTGCAACCAAAGCATGTAACTTTCGAGACACCATACATAGAGTTGTGTCGGCGGCCGCTATACTATATGTCGTCGGCTATGACAAATTTGTTCGTAGCGTTTGTGGTCAGTGGCAGAGACGCTTCCTAAACGAGGGCTTCTCCGCGTCGTTCCGCCGGCGCAACTCGAGAGCCAAATTCAAGAGCAGAACAAGCAGCAGGCCGAGGCCGATCAATCGCCTGCGCCTACGGTCGGCAACCTCGCCGCGTTCGTCCGCACGCAGTTCGATCTCTTCCGCCAGCATCGCAACGATGCGCGTTCAGGATGGTCAGAGCGTTTGCTTCGCGCGCTCCGCGCGTTCAACGGCCAGTACGATCCCGACAAGCTCGCGCAGATCCAAAAATTCACCGGCTCGCAAATCTACGCGCGCCTGATCGCCATGAAGTGCCGCGGCGCGAGCTCGCTACTCCGCGACGTCTACCTTTCCCCCGAACGTTGCTGGGGAATTGATCCTCCGACGGACCCCGAGGTCCCGGATCAGATCGTCTCCAGCATCGGTCAGCTAGTGCAGTCCGAGCTTTCGACCCTGTCGCAAGCCGGGCAGCCGGCCGACGTGAATACCATCCGCGATCGCGTGCAGCAGCTTATGCTTGCCGCGCGCGACGCCGCGAAGAAGCGCGCATCCAAGCAGGCCAAGGTCGCCGAGGAAAAGATCGACGAGCTGCTGATTTCCGGCGGCTTTTACAAAGCGCTCGCCGAGTTTCTCGTCGACCTGCCGGTCTTTCCGTTTGCGTGCATCAAAGGCCCAACCGTCCGAATCGTGCCGTCTGTCTCTTGGCAGAACGGGACGCCGACGATCGACCAGAAGCCGCGACTGTTCTGGCAGCGGGTTTCTCCGTTCGATCTCTGGTGGACGCCAGGCGCCGCCGACATCGAGGATGCCGCCGTCATCGAGCGCACGCGTGTGACGCGCGCGGACCTCAACGATCTCCTCGATCTCCCCGGGTACAACACCGACGAGATTCGCGCCGTGCTCGACGAGTACGGCCGCGGCGGCCTTGCCGACAACTGGGACAACACCGACGCCGAGCGCGCGGTGCAGGAAAACCGCGAGAACCCGCAGCTCAACCGCTCGGGGATGATTTCGTGCCTCGAGTACAACGGAAACATCCAGGGGCAGCTTCTTATCGAGTACGGGATGGATCCGAGCATCATCCAGGACCCGCTCCGCGACTACATGGTCCAGCTCTGGATCATCGGCACGCACGTCATCAAGGTGCAGCTCACGCCGTCGCCGCGCCGCCGCCACCCGTACTTCATCACCTCCTTCGAGAAGGTCCCCGGCACGCCGGTCGGAAACGGCCTCACCGATATCCTGAACGATCTTCAGGAGGCGGCGAATGCGACGCTGCGCTCGCTCGTGAACAATATGTCGCTCGCTTCGGGGCCGCAGGTGGTTGTGAACGACGACCGCCTCGCTGCCGGCGAAGATGGCGAAGAGCTGTTTCCGTGGAAGCGTTGGCATGTCGAGGACGATCCGCTCGGCAACAATACGCAGGTGCCGATCAGCTTCTTCCAGCCCGTTTCGAACGCGCAGGAGCTGCTCGCCGTCTACCAGAAACTTAACGACATGGCCGACGATATTTCGGCCATTCCGCGGTATCTCTCCGGCCAGTCGCCGGGAGGCGCCGGCCGGACGGCTTCGGGCCTCGCGATGCTTATGGGCAACGCGTCGAAAATCCTTCAGACCGTCGCCGCGAATATCGACCGCGATGTTTTTGATCCGCTGCTGACGACGCTCTTCGATCTCATCATGCTCACCGACACGTCGGGGATTCTTACCGGCGAAGAGAACGTGCGCGTCATGGGCGTGAACGTCGCGATCCAGCGCGAGACCGAGCGTTCCCGCCAGATCGAGTTCCTTCAGATCACGGCCAACCCGATGGACGCCCAGATTATGGGACCGCAGGGTCGCGCCGTCGTTCTCCGTTCCGTCGCGCAGAAGATCGGCCTCGACGGCGAGAACATCATTCCGAATCCAGACGACATGCCGAAAGGTGGCGCCCCCGCGGCGTCGCCGCCCGGCGGCGCGCCCGGCTCGCCCGCGGCGCCCAACATGGCTTCTGCCGGCGCTGCCGCGCAGGGAAACCAGCACGGACCATCGTCCACCGGGGATATGGGTCCGCGCACAAATACCGTCGCCGGCGGCGCCGGGTAATTAGGAGAGAGTGAGATGGCAAAGACCAAAGAAATTTCCCAGAAGTCGCCGACGATGGCGAAAGGCGGGAAGGGCAAGATGTTCGGCCAGCAGCACGCAGGCCCGCAGAAGCCCGGCGTTACGGCGCATGAGACCAGCGGCGACGGCGGCAAGTTCGCCAAGGGCGGCTCGGGCAAGATGTTCGGCAAGCAGACTGCCGGTCCGCAGAAGCCCGGCACTTCCGGCCATAGCGTCGGCGGCGGCGATCCGAAGTTTGCGCAAGGTGGGTCGACGAAAATGTTCGGCTTCACCGGCTCTTCGCCGGCGAAACCCTGCTGAGGACCAATGGCCGGCATCAAGCTAACCAGCAAGATCTCAACCAAGGTCCCCATGCCGAAAGGCAAGGGCACGAGCTCTCGCGGGTTTCTGAAGCTGAGGCCGCCGAAACAGCCCAGCCTGACGAAGCGCATCTACACGAAAGCGGTCGCCAAGCAGGATCCTTCCGAATTCGGTAACTCCGGGTTCGGAGACACTGGGCTAACCGGCGAAAGCTAATGAAGGCAGAGCGGAAGAACCTAATTCTTGCTTCTGCCGAGCTCGCGCGCGCTGCGCCCGAGAGCTGGAATAAATTTCTGGTCGCCTTCGTCGAGCACGTTGACGACCTGAAAAACCAATGCGTGGACGCACCTCCTGACGCTGTTCACGTCGCCCAGGGAATGGCGAAGGAAGGAAACGAGCTCGCCAGGCTCTTTGGGGATGCGGTGAAGTCCGCCGACCGCATCGGAGATAGGCGGTAACTAGAGGAGAGTGAGTAAGACATGGCTTTGTTCCCTTCAACCGTTCTGAGTGACGAGGAAGCGATCGCTTTCCTCGGCACGGCCCTTCAGAACAACGGCAAAACGACTCTCGTTTCGAAGACCGCGGCCAGCATTTCTGCTGTGTTCGCGGACATATTCCGGACGATTATCGCGCTGTCGACGCAGTCGACCTGCACGTTCACGCTGCCGACCCCGGCACAGATCGTTGCTGGTCTTTCCAACCCGGTTGCTGGATCGAGCTTCGAGTTCGTCATCCAGAACAACAACTCGGGCACGGCCACGGTGGCCGGGAATGGTTGCACCATTCAAGGCACCGCGACCATTCCCACGACCAAGACGCAGATCTTCCGCGCCGTCGTTACGAACGCCAACGTGGGTTCGGAAGCGGTGACCGTGGTCGCGCTGCTCAACGCCGCGCAGTAAGCGCAACACGAAGAGTACGGGGCCGGCACCCACGCCGGCCCCGTTTTTCCCCACCCGGTGGCCACCAACACCCTTTCGGCCCGTGCCGCAGAAGCCGCACGCGCCACCGGAGAAGTAGATGCCCAAGCTTGCCGCTAAGGACGACCCGAACGTAAAACTTCCGGCCGCCGCCCGTAGAGCTTCCCAAAACGCAGATCGCCTGCACGCGGAAGCGTACAAACCCCAAGACCCCAATCCAGATCCTGCCACTGCCGCGCCCGCCCCCGCAGCGGGCGAGCAGACCACCGAGGTTACCTCCAAGGTAACCGGTCAGCCGGAAAACGATCCTCCGGCGAATCCTCCAGCCGCGCCCGCGGCTGCCAACCCCAAGACGGCTTCCGCCGCCGGCGAAGACGACGACTTCAAACACAAATACCAGTCCCTGAAGGGGCGCTTCGATCAGCAAGCGAAAGCGTTGCGGGAGGCTGGCGATACCATCAGCACTCTGCGCGTGCAGCTCGCCGAGGCGGCGACTGCGCCACCAACGCGTATGCCTGCCGAGCAGTCGTTCAAAAAGCTCCTCACGCCCGATCAAGAGAAAGAGTTCGGCGAGGAATTTTTGGACGTCGTTGGCAAGAAGGCGCAGGAAGTTGTCGTGCCGGAGTTGTCGGTTATTCGCCGGGAACTCAGCGAGCTCGCCAATCGAGTTTCCAATACCGGCCAGCGGATCACGCAGGAGGCGCGCCGCCAGCTCGAGTCCACGCTAACGGAACACGTGCCAGACTGGCGCCAAATCAATGTTGATCCGAATTTTTTGGATTGGCTTGCGTTGCCCGATACTTACTCGGGTGATATCCGTCTCTCGTTGTTGAAATCGGCCTACGAGGCAAACGACGCCAGTCGTGTGGTCGCTTTCTTCAAAGGCTTCCTCGCTGAAGAGGCTGCCCTGGTCCCCGCACCAGCATTGCCGGACAATCCGCCGGCGGATCCATCCGCCCAGCCGAAAGTCCCGCTTAATTCACTCGCGGCGCCAGGCAGAGCTAAGACAGCGGCATCCAATCCCCCCGCTGAGAAGCCCGTATTCACCCGTGCCCAGATCGCTCAGTTTTACGCTGACGTGACCGCGAACAAGTATCGCGGCCGCGAAAAAGAGAAGGACTCCCTGGAAAGGGAAATCTTCGCAGCGCAACGAGATGGGCGCATCCGATAACGCTTCTCTTTGAGGGCCTACAGTAATGACCTTCCCTGTCGCATCCGGCGTAACGACCCCTCCGATTTATCCGGCGGGTTCGGCTGGAAACGGCATGTCCGGCGCCGGGTTTATCCCGGAAATTTGGTCGGGCAAGCTGATCGAAAAATTCTACGCGTCCACCGTTCTGACCGCGATCTCGAATACCGACTACGAAGGCGAGATCAAAAATCAGGGCGACAAGGTGCGTATCCGCACCAAGCCGACCGTCACTATCAAGGACTACAAGGCTGACGGCGCGCTCGAGCTCGAGCGTCCGGTTGGTAGCGAAGTCGACTTGCTCATCGACAAGGGCAAGTACTTCAACACCATCCTCGACGACGTGATGGACGTCCAATCGGATCTGAACCAGCTCAGCATGTGGTCTGACGACGCTGCCGAGCAGATGAAGATCACGATCGACAAGGACGTTCTCCTCGGCATCCTGAACCAGGCGAATGCCGCGAACCAGGGTCTGACCGCCGGCGCAATCTCCGGCAACATCAACCTTGGTGTCACCGGCACCCCGCTCGCCGCCGTTTCGGTGGCGGCTTCGAGCAAGGTCGACATCCTGTCGATCCTGCTTCGTCTCGGCCAGGCGCTCGATGAAAAGAACATCCCGGAGACGGGCCGCTGGGTGATCCTGCCGGCCTGGGCCGCGGTCCTCGTGAAGAATTCGGAACTCCGTCAGGCCTACCTGTCTGGCGACAGCGTTTCGATCCTTCGCAACGGCCGCCTGGGTATGGTCGACCGCTTCACGCTGTACATCAGCAACCTGTTGCCGAGCGGCACCGCTGCCGGCCTGGCTTCTGGTGAGTGGCCCATTTACGCGGGCCACGCGCACGGTCTGACCTTCGCTTCGCAGGTTTCGAAAGTCGAAACTCTCCGCTCGGAGATGACCTTCGGCACCGTCCTGCGCGGCCTCCAGGTCTACGGCTACAAGGTGCTCGACGGCACGGCGCTCGCGCAGGCCATCGTCACCCCCGGCTAACCAATGAAGTGAGGGGGTACGGATCTTCCGTACCCCCGTTAGCCTCCGAGGAGAGCGATGGCGCTCGACACCGTTGCTGATTACGTTTCGTACGCTCGAGTGCTTTTGCAAGACCAGGTTGTTCCGTACCGCTACCCCGACAACGATCTGGTTCAGGCGCTGAATATCGCCGTGTTCGAGTCCCGCCGCCTGCGGCCGGACCTCTACATCGGCGGCGCAGCGCTCCCGTCATTCTCCGCCCCGGACACGACCGCGGTCGCTATCGACCCGCAGTACCGCATGGCCTTCGTCTATTTCATGTGCGGCCATGCGCAACTACGGGACGAAGAAAATACACAGGACGCTCGCGCGAGCGAGTTCCTGAACAAGTTCTCGGCCCAGATGGTTTCGATCGCGTAAAATGAGCACCAACCCATACGTGACCCGCATCCTAGATAACCTTCGGGTCCGCCTGCCGGGCGCGCTGGACACCGCGCTGAAGCTCGAACTCTTCAACGTCCTCAACGAATTTCTCAAGAAATCCAACGCGTGGCAGGAAGACATCCTTGTCGACGTAAAGCCCGGCGTCACCGATTACCCGATCGAGCCCGCTGACGGCGTCATCAACCGCGTGATGCAGGTCGTCAATAGCGCCGGGATCAACGTGCGCGCCACGTTCGCGGTACCTCCGGACCTGATCTTGGAGGTCGCGCCCGTTCAGAACGACACGCTAACGGTCACCGTTTCCCTCACGGTTGCCGATACGGATCGCGACGAGTTCCCGGTCTTCCCGGATTGGATGTTCAGCAATTACTACGACGACTTCATCGACGGCGCGCTCGGCCGCATGATGTCGCAGCCGGCGAAACCGTATTCGAACGAGCGCCTTTCTATCTACCACTTGCGCCGGTTTCACAACGCCGTGGCTCGAGCGAAGGCCGAGATCCAGCACGGAAACCTCTACTCGGCGCAGTCTTGGCGCTACCCGGCGTTCGCGTCCGGGCGGCAGCGGTGAGGTGATAGATGGCCTCGCCCGCTGCATTCCAGGGATCTTACTTCTCCGCTGAGTTCACGATTACGGACGGCACCAATCCGATCGACATCACCGGATGGACGTTCGACGCGCAGTTTCGCGCGCGCGTTACCGACGATCAGATTCTGCTCGAACTTACGACCGCCAATACGGGCTTCCAGATGATCGACGCCCCCAACGGTCGCTTCCGTATTCAGATGACGGAAGAGCAAACCGAAAACCTTCCCGAGGGGAAGTTGGTGTTCGACATCATGCGGACCGACCTCTCTCCGGGACCCCGCTGGCTGTGCAGTGGAAAGCTGAAAGTGAAGAAGCCGGTGACGCGCGATGACTGACGCCATTACCATTGACGCCCAAGCCGACGGCATCGTCATTGACCTACAGCTCGTGGGAATGAATGACGCTGCCGCAGCGGCCTCGTCCGCCGCTGCCGCAGCGGCGTCCGCGGCGTCTGCTGCATCCCACGATACGAGTTCTGCTGCTCACGATTCGAGCGCGGCCGCTCACGACAGCTCGGCGGCCTCTTCCGCCACGGCCGCGGCCGCGTCCGCCGCATCCGCCGCATCCCACGACTCGAGCGCCGCATCCCACGACTCGAGCGCCGCATCTCACGACACCGCTGCCGCTGCGTCGGCTACCGCCGCCGCTGCCTCAGCCTCGAGCGCAGCTACGCACGATACGAATGCCGCCGCGAGCGACTCGAACGCAAATACCGTCTACACGAATTTCGATAAACGGTTTCTCGGCGCGAAAGCTTCCAACCCGACGCTCGACAACCAGGGCGCCGCGCTCCAGACGGGCGCGCTCTATTTCAACACTACGTCGGGTGACATGCGCGTGTGGAACGGCTCCGCCTGGCAAGTTTCGTACAACCCCTCCGCCGGCGCCGTCGACAGCTTTAACGGTCGAACCGGCGCGGTCACTCCACAATCTGGCGACTACTCGTCTGGCCAAATCACCGGCCTCGGAAACGCGGCAACGAAGAACGTCGGCACGACCGCCGGTACCGTCGCGGCCGGCGACGACTCGCGCATCGCCGGTGCCGCGCAAACGGCGAACAACCTTTCGGATCTTGCATCGTATCTGACGGCGCTGACGAACATACACGCCGAAGGTGGTACAGGGCACGGCGACTCAAACTACACTATCCTGCCGACCGACAAATTTGTCTACACGAACGCTAACTTTACGGCGAACCGCACGTGGACGCTCCCCGCGGCGAACGCGGTCAATCCAGGCCGCTTTCTGCTCGTTGCCGACGCCAAGGGAATGCTTACGAGCTCCCACACGCTTATTGTACAACGAGCGGGCTCCGATACGGTCAACGGCGGCACGTCGATTACGATTCGAGATCCGCTCGCTTTCATAATCTTGGTTTCGGATGGTGTGTCGAACTGGTTCGCGTTCATGTTTCAGGGCGCCGCGCAATTCCGCCAGTCCGACGTTCTTCAGAGCGCGCTTAATCTTTCCGATCTCGCGAGCGCATCGACGGCGCGTACGAACCTCGGCCTCGGCGACGCCGCCGTCAAGAATACAGGTACGACCGCCGGCACGCTCGCCGCCGGCGATGACTCGCGTATTACTGGCGCCGCTCAAAAGGCGAACAATCTTTCCGATCTCGCAAGCGCGGCAACGGCGCGTACGAACCTTAAGGTTGATGGGCGGACGGCGATCGGTGACGCGAACAATACGTTCTCGTCGACCGATGGTCCGACCTATGCGACGAGCGCGACTTTAACCGCTGCGCGCACCTGGACGCTACCGGCCGCGAACACGCTCAATGCCGGCGAGCGGCGCTTCATTGTCGATGAAGCTGGCGGAGTATCGGCCTCGAATACGCTTACTGTCCAACGTGCCGGCTCCGACACAATCGAAGGTGGCACGTCGCTCGTACTCGCGACGAAATATGCAGCCGTAATTCTGGAGAGCGACGGCACATCGAAATGGACGAAAATCGCGGTCGCGACCTTCGATCAGGTGTCGCACCGTCTCGGCGACGAAACGTCGATCGCCTCGGCCGCCACGACCGACATTGGCGCATCGCCGACGACGCGCGTGCAAGTGACCGGCACGACGACGATCACGAGCCTGGGAACGGTCGCGAACAAGCTTCGCATCGTGCGCTTTGCGGGTGTGCTCACGCTCACGTACAACGCCTCGACGCTCATCTTGCCGGGCGGCGGCAACATCGCGACGAAGGCGGACGACGTTGCGTTTTTCGTTTCGGACGCGAGCGGAAATTGGCGCTGCATCTATTATGCGAAGGCGGAGTTCCCGTATCGCGCGGCGCCGACGGCGGACTTTCTAGCGAACGTTGCGGCGGAATATCTGATTACGGATCAGATTTGGAACGCCGCTGGCATCGTAAACCTCACCGACGCGGCGACGATCGCCGTTGATATGTCGACGTTCATCAATGCGAGCGTCACCCTCGGCGGTAACCGCACGCTCGGCAATCCGTCGAATACGAAGGGCGGTCAAAGCGGCGCCATCCAGATTATCCAGGACGGCACCGGCTCGCGCACGCTCGCCTATTCGTCGAATTGGAAATTCAACAGCGCCGCCGCTCCGACCCTCTCGACGACTGCGGGCGCCCGCGATGTGCTTTTCTATTTGGTCGTTTCGTCGACGCATATCCAAGCGTGGCTGCAAAAGGATATGCGATAAATGGCTCTCGACCTTCCACCGAAGCTTTGGACGCCTCCCGCGATCGGAGTTCTGCGCGCGGCGGAGCCGTGGGAAAAACAGGCGTACGCGAAGCTCGCGAAAGAGGGCGTTCCACGCGAAGTACGCCGTGCGGTTGTTGCCGAACTCCGCCGACTGCAAGGTCTTCGCCAGTCGATCATCAAGCCGGCGATCGACGATCTCTCGAGGTACGTTGAACGCAAAGGCGTCGTTATCCCCGGCATCGGTCTTCTGCCGCCGGCCGGCGGCCTACCGAGGGCGGCCACATTCATCACGAACAGTTCATCGAATACGAATGCGAACAACCAAACCTTCAGCGGCATAAATATCGGACCGGTCAACCCCGATCGGTACGTCGTCGTCGTTTTCTATTGCGGCTTTGGCCCAGCGGTAACATTCAGCAGCGCAACGCTCGATTATGGGTCTGGCGCAACCGCTATGACCAACATCAAGGCGCAATCGAACAATGACTCCATGTGCGTCATTTTGCTGGTCGCCGCATTTAGCGGCAACACGACCGGCACGGTTGTTCTCAATGTGTCGTCGTCGCAAGCAAATTGGCGCATAGGCATCTACAACCTTAACGGCCTCTCGTCGGCGACGCCGGTAGCGACTGCCGGGTCGAATGCGTCGAACCCGACCTCCGGTGCGTTGACGACCACGCCGGGCGGTTGCGCTATCGCGTGCGCTGGCGCGCGTAGCACGAACACAAGCTCCTGGTCGGGTGCAACACAAGATTTCGACGGTTCGACGACCGTTGGGTTTTCGGGTGCTCACACCAACAACATCGGCGGCTCCTCGGTGACGATCACCGATACGATCGGTGGCACCGAGCCGTGCGGTGCTTTCGCATCCTGGTTTTAAGAGGAAAGCAAATGCTCGCGTTCAAGGATCAGAATGGTGCCTGGAAAGCATGGAACGGCGAACCGATCGACGAAATTCGTTATCCACCTAATATCGGAGAGCTCTGGACCGACGATGAATTGGCCGCCGTTGGGCTTTGGCGCGTATCGACCGCTACGCCTCCCGATGGCTATGTCGGCGCCGGCAATCAGCGCATCGAAGATCGCTCCGGCACACCAACGCTCGTCGAGGATTGGATCATCGCGCCGCGCCGCCTTGTGCAGAAGACGGTCATCGTTGACCGGCTTCAGACCGCGGGAAAACTGAACGCAGCGCGCGCCGCGCTCGATGCCGCGGATCTATACACGCGCGAACGGTGGAACGCCCGCGACGCAATCTACGCTGACGATCCTACGGCGCTGGCCCTACTCCAGGCAGTCGGTGCTGACCCGAACGTCATTATGGCCCCCTGAGACGACCGTGAAACCTTCGAAAGTTAAGTGACCTATCCATGACACTGACAGTCAAACACAAGTTCCAATCCGCAAAAGGCGACGACGTCGACTCGACACTTATTCGGCCGTCAAATTGGAACGACACGCACGACATCCAGATGGCTTCAGATTCAGTGATCGGGCGCGACTCGTCGGGCGCAGGCGCGGCGCAGGAAATCTCTTTTACCGCGCTCGCGCGCACGCTGGCCGCGATCAACGACCCGACGGCCTTTATCGCCGCGCTGGGTATCGGTGGATTTTCTACGGGCGACGTGAAACTTACGTTGAAGACGACGGCTGATCCAGGCTGGATTATCATGAACGACGGCACCATCGGTGATGCCTCGTCTTCTTCCACCACTCGCGCAAATGCCGACTGCCAAGCGTTGTTCACCCTGCTCTGGAACAACATCTCCGACACTTATGCCCCCGTCGTCGGCGGTCGCGGAGGAAGCGCGGCGGCTGACTGGGCCGCCCATAAGTCGATCACGCTCACGAAAGTTCTTGGTCGTGCGCTCGCAGTGGCTGGCTCTGGCTCAGGACTATCCGCCAGGTCTCTTGGTCAGAACCTGGGCGAAGAAGCGCATACGCTCGTAACGGGAGAAATCCCCGCGCACCAACACACCGGCAACACGCAGTCCGCTGGCGACCACACCCATAACCTGGCGCTGCCCGGCAACTCCAACCTCGGCAATAACTTGGCGACGGTTCCTTCGGCCAACGTCAATACGCAGACGACGAATATCTCCAACGGCGCGCAGACCGCAGGCGCCCACACGCACAGCTTTACGACTGACAACGCCGGTGGCGGTGGATCGCATAACAACATGCAGCCGACCAGCTTCCTCAACGCAATGATCAAACTATGATTTTCGATTGGACCGTCACGCTTGGAAACGTCTTGACGATTTTGGGGTTCTTGGTGACCGGGCTCGTGGCTATTCTGGCCATGAAGCAAAATATCGCCATCCTCGCTATCCGGATGAGCACCGTGGAGAAGACGCTCAGCGAAATTTCTCATGCGGTTTTGGATCTGGCCCGCCAGGGGGAACGCTTGACGTCGGTTGAGAGGCGGCTCGAGGACAACAGCCGTATTCGTTCCGAGCAGCTCGACGCCATGAACAAGCGCATCGACGACATTTCGCGGCGCCTAGGTCCTGTCCAGCTTTAAGGGAACCGATGCCGGCACCGAACCCGAACCGGTTTCCCAAACACGAATCTTCCTTCGACACGCTGGCCACGGCGCTGAAGAAGAGCTTGAAGCGCCCGTTTATCGGCGTGACGCAGGGAGGATCCAGTCGCAAGGACAGGGGCGCCAAGCCCGCTGCCACGACTGCGAAGTTCAACCCCCGAACCCAGATGCCACTAAGGAGTAAGTAAATTGGCTGATACCGAACAGAAAGACACCAAGCCAGAAAACGACAAACTCGAGAAGGCGCCGCCGGCACCGAAGAAGCCCGCCCTTTCGCCGCAGACGCTCGCAGAAATGAAGGCCGGTAAGGAAGCGCTGAAGGCGCGCAACGGCGGCGTGGAGTAACGAGTGGTCGCCAAACTCATTGACAGGTTTGGCGGAATGGTGCCCGCGGTCGACGACCGGCTTATCCCCGACGCGGCCGCGGCGCTCTCTCGTAACACGTGGCTCTACTCGGGAAAGCTCATGGGCATTCCGACCCCGAAGCTGCTTCACACCTGTGTTCTCTCCAACTGCGGCCGGGTGTTTCGTCTTCCGAAGAGCTACACCGACCCCAAGCATTTTGCCGATTCCGATTGGCTTGAGTTTTCCGACGTCAACACTGACGTCCTTCGTTCGCCCGTCGTCGGCGATACATTCGACCGATACTATTGGGCCTCGTCTTCCAGCTCGCCCAAGTACAATACGCGCGCCCGCATCACCGCCGGCAGCCCCGAATTCCTTCTCGGAATTCCCGCACCGTCGACGCCGCCCGGCGTTTCCGCCTCGGGCGGCTCGTCTTCGGTTACCGATTCCCGCGCCTACGTCACGACGTGGGTCAGCGCCTACGGCGAGGAAGGCCAGCCTAGCCCGCCGACCAACCTCACCGGCAAGATCGACGACACCTGGCACATCACCCTGCCGACGCCCGACGCCGGAGATCTAGGGACGAACCGAAACCTTACTAAGGTCCGGATCTACCGCACGGTGACTGCCTCGACGGGCCAGGCGACGTTTTTCTTCGTTGCGGAACTTCCGATCGCGACGGCGTCATACGATGATACCCTTAGTGACACTGTAGTTTCGGAAGCGAGCGAACTCGAGAGTACGAACTGGAGCCCTCCGCCCAGCGATCTGCAAGGAATTACCGCCATGCCGAACGGCATGTTCGTCGGTTTCCGCGGCAACGAGCTTTGGTTCTGTGAACCCTACCGCCCACATGCGTGGCCGGCCCTCTACACGATCACGACCGAATACCCGATCATCGGGCTGGGCGTTACCGGCCAGACGCTGATCGCCTGCACGCAGGGCTTCCCTACCGCGTTCAGCGGCGTCAATCCGGCCTCGGTCACCGAATCGAAGATCCAGAGCTTTGAGCCATGTGAATCGCGTGGCTCGATCCTCTCTTCGGTGGAGGGCGTATATTACGCTTCGCCGAATGGATTGATCCTCTGCACAGCATACGGCGCAATCAACGTGACGCGCACGATGCTGACCAAGGACAAGTGGCAGTCCCTTGCGACCCTTACGACGCTGCGTTCCGCCCGACTCGGGCAGGCATATTTGGGTTTTGGCAGCCCCCGCGTTGGCGTGTTTCAGAGCAATGCGTTTCAGTCCAACGCTGTCCCCTCGCAGGATTTCGGCGACTCCCGGAGCGGTGTCCTGATCGACCCCACCGATGCGCGCGTCGCGTTCAACGTGCTGACGTCAGACGATCCGACGTTCAACATCTTCAACGACACGTGGTCCGGCGAAATCTTCATCATCCGGAACAACGAGGTTCAGTGGTTGGACTTCGCCGATGACGCTCAACCGCGGGAGCCGTTCTTGTGGCGATCGAAGATTTTCCAGACCACACAGAAGAAGAGTTTCGAGGCGCTGAAGATTTATTTCGAGGTCCCCGATGGGACTGCGCCACAAAACCCGGTGCGCGACACCGATCCCGTGCAGACGCTCGCCGATGACCAATACGGGATTGTGCGTGTGTACGCCGACAACAACCTGAAACTTACGCGAGAGATCCGCACGAGCGGGGAGCTCATGCGCCTACCGTCCGGTTTCAAAGCCGATTTCTGGCAGTTCGAGATCGAGGCGCGCGTCAACATTTTCTCGTTCCAGGTAGCGACGAGCTCGAAGGAACTGGCGAATGTCTAAGACGTATCCCGCCATTCCAAACCCTACGCCCGACCCCGAAAGCCTGCGTTCATCTGTCGCCGCCATCAAGGAGACGGTGGAGATCCTCACCACATCTCGCGCCGGCGAAGCGTCGAAGGTCGCAACGCAGCAGGACGTCATTGATCTCTCAGGAGAGATCGACGCGCTGGCCGACGCCAACGATCTCGGAAGCTTCATCGAATCGCCGGCGAACAAGGACTATGTCCTTCGGGAAAAGTTCTCGTTCCCATTCACGATTTTGGAGACGACAGTACGGACCCGCGTCGGCACCTGCACCGTCACTTTCAAGATCGACGGCAACGCGATCGGCGGAGCCGCGCATTCTGCGTCGACGATCCAGAACTCGATCCAACGCACTGCGGGTAACACGGGTGTCGTCGGTTCGCGCCTGACCGCGACGGTCTCCGCAGTTGCGGGCGGCTGCGCCGACCTAGCCATTGCCGTGAAGTATTCGCGGCCGGTGTCCTGATGATCTCGTTCAACAACGCCGAGCACGCTGCCCAGATCGCCGCCGCCGCGCGCGTGCCCATCGGGCCGGCCGATGTATCCATCTCGTATTCGGTTGATGGCGTTCTTCGCGGCGGCGTGATCTACCACAATTTCACCGGCGCGAGCATCGAGATGCACCAGGCTGCGTTCAGCAAGCATTGGATCACGCGCGACATGCTTTGGGTATGCTTTCACTATCCGTTTGCGAAGCTGGGCGTGAAGAAGGTTTTCGGTTTGACACCTTCCAGCAACCCAAAAGTGATTGAATTGAACAAGAAGTTGGGCTTTACGATTGAGACCGTGGTCGGTGAAGTTTTTCCCGACGGCGATCTGGTTGTCATGTCGATGAAGCGCGACGACTGTCGGTGGCTCAAAATCGAACCGCGTGCGTTCGAGTGGAGTGTGAAATCGAGTAATGGGAAAAAGCAGTCCTCCGCCGCCGCCTGACTATACGCCGATCGCTCAAGCCTCCGAAGCGTCTGCTGACAAAGCGTACCAACTGGGCGAAGACCAGCTCGCCTGGGCCAAGCAGCAATATGCCGAGAACAAGGACGTTACCGATCAGGTCGTCGGTTCATTCCTACAAACTCAGGATCTCAACGACCAATCGGCGCAGGCAGACCGAGCGCGATACCAGACCGAGTTTCAGCCGCTCGAAGACCAGCTCGTTCAGGATGCGCAAAGCTATGCGACGCCGCAGCGCAAGGATCTCGAACGCGGGCGAGCGCAAGCGGCCGTCTCGCAGAGCTTCGATACGCAGCGACAGAATTCGCAGCGCGATCTAGAAGCCTTCGGCATCAACCCCGGTGCGACGCGCTTCGGCGCCCTCGACATCGCAACGCGAGCCCAGCAAGCCGCGGCCACGGCCGCTGCTGGCAATCAGTCGGATCAGATGGTCGATGCTACCGGCCGCGCCATCCGCTCGGAAGCGATCAACGTCGGCCGCGGATATCCAGGCCAGATCGCCGGCCAGTACGGCACCGCGCTCACCGGAGGCACGTCGGCCGTCAATGCCGGTCTCGCTACAACCGCCAGCGGCGCCCAGACCATGGGCACGTCGCCGCAATACATGGCGCTAGGAAACAATGCGCTCGGCGTTTGGGGTAACACGCTCAACATGGGCTACCAAAACCAGCTCTCTGCGTTCAACGCGCAGCAGCAGGCTTCTTCCGGCTTCGGTTCGGCGCTCGGCCTCGCCGCCGGCCTCATGTTCGCGAAGGAAGGCGGTGCGGTTCCCGACCCGAAGCGGCCGTTCAGCGATCACCACTTCTACGTCATCCCGCGCGTCAACAAGCAGGGCAAGCAGCTCTCGCACGAAGAAGCGATGACCCATTTCTTCCATACCGGCGAGCATCACGGTGTGTTCAATTCGCCGGAAGAGGCGCAACAGCATTTCGCCGGCGGCGGTGTTCCACTCGACCAGACCCAAGGCGGCGGCGTCCCCGCCGGCGCTTCGCCGTCCGGAGGCCAGGCGATTGACGACGTTGCCGCCCGCCTCACTGCCGGCGAGTTCGTCGTGCCGAAAGACGTCGCCCGGTGGAAGGGTGAAGAGTTCTTCCAGAAACTGATTTCGCAGTCGCGCAACGCCAAACAGAAGGCGGTGGCGAGACCGACATTCGGTCCGGCAATCCCGATGGGCGGAGCTCCACAACCGCGTCCGGGAGCGGCTCCCGCTCCCCAGCAAGCGCCGCGCGCGGCGTTACCCGTGAGGTAACCGATGTCCTTCGCGAAAGAGATTAAGGATTTCATCTCGGCCATGCAGGCCGGACAGAAGATTATCGGCGCTCGCGACGACCGCGAATACAAGCGCGCCCGCGCGCGATATTTCAACGCTCGCGCCGGCGCGCTCGAGGGTGGCGGCGGTGGCAACTCGGAACTCTCGAAATATCGTCAGCTCCGCAATAAGTTCTTGCAGGGGAAGATCGACCAGCAAAACGGCAAGAAGGGGCAACAGCCTCCGAGCACCGACAATGTGAACCCCGATCTCGTCGGCGGTGCGTCTCAGAAAGCCAAGAATTCCATCGGACCGCAGAGCGCGATCCCGACGATTGATCCGACCGGACAGCAGCAGGCTGGAGGCGATCAGCCCGATCTACCGGATGAGGCAAAGCCGGTCGAGTACGCGGTTGGAGACCAGAACGATTCCGGCACCGATACGCTATCCCAGCAGAGCGCCATTCCTGATAGCGACGCCAACAACATCGAGGTGGCCGAACAGAACAACGACCTCGAGGACGATGGCGGCGACGTCGAGTATGCCGCCACGGGCGGTGACATCGAGCCCGACGACGATCAGACCCAACAGGTTGCCCTGCCGACCGGCGGAGAGGACGATAGCGATACCGACGAGCCTGAGCTGCCGAAGGGCGCGATCCCCGCGGCCGATAGCGGCCAACAGGCGCCACCCGACGATACGAAAGCTGGCGACCAGCCGGATATTCCCGATGACGCGCAGCCCGCTCGCGCGCGCGGCTTCAGCATCCAGGCTGCCCACGATGCGACCAAGGATGGCCTGTTGTATGGCCTGAACGATCAGCAGGAAGCGGTCCCCACGCGCAGCCGCAGCCGCTCTCGCGCCGCCGAATCGCAGTTGAACGCCGTCTCTCCGAAGGAGCTGGAGGCGATCAAGAACAATATCGACCCCGACAAGAAGATGAGCGAGGGACAACGCAACATGGCCGCGCTCGGCGGCGTGTGGCAGTACTACATGGAGAAGGGGGACCCGCAGAAGGCACAGAAGGTCTCCGCCGAGATCCTCCAGTACTATAAGGTGTCCGCGCAGCGATATGCCGCATACGGCGCCGTTGCCGCGCAGAACGGCGACCTCGATCAGGCGGCAAAGGCCGCCATGATGGCCTACGCGAATATCCCGGACGGCCGAGACCTGAAGGTCGTAGTCGACGGCGACAAGTTCGCTTACCAGTACACCGACGAAAACGGAAAGCTGATCAAGAAGGGTGTCGCGACGCCCGAAGAGATGGCCGCTCAAGCGATGGGCGTCGCGCGCGATGGCTTCGAGAAATTCATTCTCGACGCTGCGGGAAATCGCGCCGGCACTTCCAACAAGAAGGGTCAGGATAGCGGAAACGTGAATTACACGGACCGCGGCCGCATCGACACGCAGGTGAGTAATGCGTTCGACGATGCGGTGAACAACCTCGCGCCGGAAGGCGGCACGCCGCCCAAGATCCCCGGCCGCGACAAGACCGCGATCAAGAACTCGGCGTTCCAGATCATGGCCGATCCGCGGAACAAGAATATGAACGCGAGCCAGGCCGTTGACGCGTCGATGCGCTTGATGCTGCCGAATCCGAAAAGCCCGGACCAGCCCGACTTCCAGGTGAAGCCCGGCCAAGACGGCGCCCTCGTGCAGTTCAAAGACGGCGCGCGCGTCTTCGTGCCGAAGGATCAGTTCGACCAGATCATGACGATGCGCAACTCGCGCATCAAAGCGCTTCAGCCGAAAACCGATAAGCCGACGGCGGCCATCCCGACGAACAAGGGTCCGGAGGCGCCGAACGACGACAACAGCGATTCGTACATGGGCGGCCTCATCAAAGTTCGAAAAGACAGTCCGGCCGCCCGGTACATCCAAAGCAAGAAGCAGCAGTGGGATGCCCAAGGCCAGGAAGATCAGTTTGCCGATGCGAAGCGGCGCGGAGCTCTGGAAGAGATTGGTCCCTAAGAAAGGTGAGTAATGGCCGAGGGTGATCCTTGGTGGAGCGGTCTATACAACGACAGTTCCGAAGCGCCTGCCCCAGACAATAGCAGCCCGACGTGGGGAGATTACGGTAAAGCCTTAAAGTCCGGAGCCGAGGAGCTCGGAGCGTCGATTGGCGCCGGTATTCAGGAATACGCCAGCGACGAAACGCCAGAGGGCCGCCTCGTAAAGGAGATGGGCGGCGTTATCCGCCGCAATCTCGGTGACCAGGCAGAAGACACTTCGCAGTCCATGACGCCGGTGGCGCGCCAGCGCCTGGAGGCGTCGATCACCAGCCCCGAATTCTGGAACCATCCGCTCAGCTCGACGGCGCTCAAAGCGACAAAAATGTCGCCGGCTGCCGCCGCGATGATCGTTCCCGGCGGCCTGATCGCCGACGCCACTGCCGCGACGATCGCCACCGCCGGCGTTGGTGGCGCCCTGAACGTCGCGCAGCTTGTCGACAATGTCTACAAGATGGTCGACCAGCTTCCGGACGATCAGCTCCGCGCCAAGAGCGATTATTACAACACCCTCCGCGACTCGAACGTCAGCGAAGAGGACGCGCGACAGCAACTCAAGAGCCGTCTCGTCACCGACGCCAAGCCGGCGCTCAACTTCGCTGTTGGCTCAGTCGCCGCAGCCCTTGGACCCTCTGCCGCCATCGTGCGCGGCGCCAAGGGCGCTACCGCCGTAATCGGCGCCGGCGAACGCGGAGCCCTGGGCCGGGCTGCCATCGGCGCGGGAGAAGCTGGTGCCGGCATGGGCACCCAAACCGGAGTCGAGGAAGCGAGCCGCCAACAGGCCGCAATCCAAGAGGGCCTCCAGCAGAATTTCGATACCGACAAACTCGTCGAAGCGGTGCTCGAGCCCACGTATCTGGGCGCCATCACGGGTGGCGCTGCCGGCGCCGTGATCAAGGGCAAAGGGGTAAAGACCGAACCCAAGCCGAAGGTTGAGACTGAAACCGAGACCACGAGCCCCGCCGCCGAGGATCGCGGCGTTACCGACGAGAAGGTCGGAACGTCACAGGTGCAGAAGGGGACCGGCACAGGAAATCAGCCGCCGCCCCCCGACGCCAAGCGCCCTGACGTTCGTTATCCGAAGCCCAGCGCCAGCGACGAAGAGAAGATCCGCTCGGCGACACTCGAGGACGTGCTCGCGCGCACGCGCCAGAACAAGGGCGCCGAGGTCGTGGATGTCGTGGGTCCGACGTCGGAGCAGGAGCTCGCGCTCGGTAAGACCGAACGTCTCGCGAACCAAGACGTAAATCCCGACGTAAACCCAGACCTTGTTGAGCGCCGCGACGACGTGCAGCCTCCCGCCGGTCCTCCGGAGCAGCCGGACGTTACCCAGGAGGTAACCGCCGCGCCCCGCCCCGCCGCGCCGCCCGCTCCCGAAGTCAGGCCCGAAGACGTCGCACCGCCCAAGGATGTGGAGACGCCGCAGGCTCCCCGCGTCCTGCCGGCCCTGGATCAGGACACCGCGCAGAATGTGCGCGCGACCAACCAGAGGATCGCCGCCAATGTCAAAGAGGCGCAACCGAAAGAGCCCAAAGGCAAGAACCGGTCGAAGACTGATCAGGAGGCGCGCGCCAAGTCAGCCGCGGCGGCCGAGGCGCTATTCGTCCGGAGCGTGCCCGACGAGCACGTCATGCCCACGACGCCAGCGCAGCGTGGCGAGCTGCGCGATCGCCTGAAGGCGATCTCCGACGAGGCCGATAAGCTCGGGATCCAGGTGCCGACAAAGGTCGGATACGCCAATACGCCCGACCACATCGTGTGGCTGCGCGAGGTCAAGAATCTCGCCAAGCGCATGGACCAGAAGAGCTTCGTCGGGAAGCGCGCCGCCGAGCATATCGGTACGTTCCTCGCCCGCGAGAAGGCTGCAAAAGCTGGCGACTTCAGCGTGATGCGTAATGAGCGCAAGGCTGAGGGCGACCTCGCCATGCGCCGCGACCAGGGCGAAGTGGAGAATGCAGCGCCCTCGGCCGGCCTCGTCGCCGAGTCGCCTGAAGACGCGATCATCCGGCGCGAAGAGGAAGAGGGTCGGGTTGCGCCCGAAGCGCCCCGTCCGGCCCCGAAGCCTCGCGCCCCCGAGACCCCCGAGAAAGCGTCGGCGCGCACCAAGATCGAGGAGATCAAGAAGAAAGCTCGCGCCCAGGCCGAGGCGAAAGAGGCGGAAGAGAAAGACCGCCCGTGGCGCCGGATCCAGCTCACTGAGGAGCAGAAGAAGGCCGCCATCGAGTCGCTCGAGAAGAACATGAAGCGCCCCCCGCGTCCCGAGCCGATTGCGGACGCGATGCGCGAGGTAGAGACGAACCCGACACCTGCGCAGAAGGAGGCCGGCAACTACGCTAAGGGCCACATCAACGTGCAGGGTCTCAAGATCTCGATCGAGAACCCGCGCGGCTCTGTGCGCCGCGGCGGCGCGCCCGGGAAAGAATGGGAGACGAAAGTCCCCGATCACTACGGTTATGTGAAGCGCACCGAGGGAGCGGACGGCGATCAGGTTGATGTGTATGTCGGCCGCCACCCGGACAGCGATCGCGTTTACGTTGTGGATCAGATGGATCACCGAACCGGCCGCTTTGACGAGCACAAGGCAATGCTCGGCTATCGGACGCAAGAAGAAGCCGAGAGCGCCTACAAGCGTGGATTCTCCGACGGTAAAGGCGCCGCGCGCATGGGCGCCGTGACGGAGATGTCCGTCGGCGACTTCAAGAACTGGCTTCGGGAAGGCGACACGAAAAACCCTGTCTCCGAGTCGGCGCCGCGCGCTTCAACCGCGGAAGACGTCGGACGATTGCTCGACGAGGAAGCCGAGCGGAAGCAGCCTCCCCAGCCGATCCGTACGACTACCACCGGTGAAATCCTAAAAAATCTGGACCTGAAGCATCTGGCTGACGTGCCGGGTGCGATCCAGCCGTTTATCGCTCGCCGCCTGCGAAATCTGGTGGGGGACAACGAAGTCCAGGTCATCTCTAAAGACGATATGTCCAAGTGGCGCGGACCGAAGGATCTGGGCCTCTACACGTACGACCCCGAAACTCGGAAGACGATCGTTTACGTTCGCGAAGACCAATTCGCCAACAAGCGCCAGCTTGCGCACACGATGATCCACGAGGCGACCCACGCCGCTACCGTGCATTCGCTCGAGATGCACCCACAACAAAAAGAACTCGTTCGCCAGATGATGGGCGAGGTCGGGGAATTTTTGCATCACCCCGTCGACGCCAAACGTACACTTGCTCGGGACAAGTTCAGCTACGCGATGACGAGCGAGAGGGAGTTCATCGCCGAAGCGTTTTCCAATCCGGACTTCCAACGCTTCCTTTCTCTCATCCCTACCTCGCGCGAGCTCTCCGAGAAGTTGTCGCTGGATCATCGGCGTTCCAGCTCCATGTGGGACGCGGTCGTCGACTATGTTCGCCGGATCGTAGAGCGCGTCACCGGAAAGATTCCGGGCGATGTGCACAACATGATGTCAGCGATCATGCGCCACGGCGAAACGCTGATGAACATCGAAAAAAATCGCCAGATCCGAAATGGTGATATCCCTATAGCCTATGCCGATCGCATCGAGGCACCGCTTACGATCCGCGATGCGATCGAAGGCGGCGCTGAGGCGGTGAAGCGAGTGGCCTCGGATCCGGTCGAGTCGATCAAGCAATTCGCTGATCGTCCGGACGCGTGGCGTCTCTTGAAGACGCTCGGCCACAAGCTGCTTACCAACGACCAGTTCCGCCAGCGCGTCGAGCCGGTCTTGCCGCACGCCAGAACGGTTTTCGACCTTGTCGAGAAGCAAGGCGTCTACGCGAACAAGCTGAAGCAGGAAGGCAACCGCCTGATTGCGGACCTGATGGGGCTCGAGAAGAAGCTCCCCGGTGCGTTCGACAAGTGGTCTGACCTCGTGAATCGCCAGACGGCTTTCGGCGTCGATGCGTCGTCGCCTCTTGGCATCAGCCGGAACGAATATCTCGCGCTGTCGAAGACGAACCAGCAGCGCATGGCATCCGGCAAATACAGCCCCGAGGACGCGCCGATGGCGCATTGGGAGGCGCAAGCCGCGCATCCCGGCCTCGCCAAAGAATTCAACGACCTGGCGACCCAGCATCCGGAATTCCGCGAAGCCCAAGAGCGCCTGTTCCGTTTCTTCGAAGAAGCGCAGGCCGACATGACGCGCGGCCACATCGACCAGTACCTGCGCGCTGCCGGCGTCGACGAGTCCACGCGCGTCACCGAATCGAAGCGTCTTCTGAATGCGAACCCGACCAAAGAGCTCATCGAGGAGCTCGAGAACAAGTATGGCGACGTGGTCGCGAAACAGATCCTCGATGCCAAGAAGCTCTCGGGAAAGGAGGGTGTCTACGCGCCCCTCGTGCGCCATGGCGACTACGTCGTCAGCGGCAAGTATAAGGTGGCGGAGCCCACGAACGCGGTGAATAAGGTCGACGAGAATACGTGGGAGTTCCGCACTCGCAAGGAAGCCTACAACTTCGCGCAGAAGACCGGCCTCCACTACAACGTCGACACGGTCTATTACGACCCGAATACCGGCGAGCGCACCACGAAGATGGGCGGCCTGTCTCAGACGGGAAGCGCCGAGCAGCGGTACGAAGTCAACGTGCAGCGCAAGCACGTCGAATTCAGCGAAAGCCTGAAGGATGCACAGGCGCGCCAGAAAGAACTCCACGAGTCGGGCGTGCTCGAGCGCGAACCCTACGTCGAGGAGAAGCAGGACTACATCGGCCGCGATGCCGAGATCGGCGCCGGCGCGCTCCACACGATCATGAAGAAGCTCGAGCAGACGGATGAGTACCGTCGGGCCACGAACGTCCAGAAACAGGAGATGCGGAAGGCGCTGGAGGAGGCGGCTCTGGTTACCCAGGCAGGTAACCGTGTCCAATCCCGCCGGCTGCCGCGGCGCCGGGTGGAGGGGGCTTCCGACGACCTCACCCGCAACATGGCCATATATAATGACAGCCAGTCGAACTACCGAGCCAAGGTCGAGTTTCGCCCCAAGGTCGAGGAAGCGATCCGCGACATGCAGAAGTATGTAGAGGACAACCGCTACTCGAAAGAGGGTGCGCTCGATCCGAATGCGCTTTCCCGCTCTGAAGCCGCAAACGAGGTGATTGCCCGCGCGCGAGCGCTGGATCCGAACGAGTATTCGGGCACCTATACCGACTGGACACGCCGGCTATCGACCTGGTCGTATATCGACCGCATGGCGCGCCCGTCGCACTTGCTGCTGCACCAGACGCACCTTCCCATGATTACGGCGCCGTTCATCTCCGGTCGCCACGGGCTCGCGGCGACGTATGGAGTGATGCTGCGGACCTGGAAGACCGCCGTGCGGTTCTACCAGGCGGGCGGCAACGACTTCGTGAAGTCGATCGCCGACGGCCTCCACGAGGGGACCGACTACGACAAGCTCGTCAAGGAGAGCTTCAAGGGCGAGAAGGACAGCGGCCGCCTGAACAAGATGTTCGACACGCTCGCCGAGATCGGCCTGATCCATCCGCAGGCCGGCCTCGAGGTGCACAAGTATGCGCCGTCGCGACAGCTCAAGGGCGCGGTCGGCGTCATGGATAAGACGATCGCGAAGCTCGACACGGTCTTCCGCCATGCCACGAACGCCACGGAAGCGATCAACCGCTACGTCGGCGCGGCGATGGCGTATCGCCTCGAGTACGCGAAGCTTCGCAAGACGATGAGCGAGCAGAAGGCGCACGACGGCGCGGTCGAGTATGCCCGCCAGACGCTCGCCAACACGCAGGGCTTCTACAGCTCGACCAACGCGGCGCCGCTGTTCAAGAACAAGTGGCTGCGTCCATTCCTTCAGTTCCGCCAGTTCCCGCAGATGATGTACCACCTGCTGATCAGCACGGCGGAGAAGGCATTCTCCGGCGACGACGTCCGGACGCGCGTGCAGGCGGCGGCGTCTCTTGCGACGGTGCTCGGCACGCACACGTTCATGACCGGTCTGCTCGGCGGTCTTCCGCTCGAGGTGGGCAAGATCGCGGGTCTCGTCGGCAAGGGCCTCGGCATCACGCAGAACGACTGGAACGACTTCGAGCGCTGGCAATACGAGCAGGCGGTGAAGAACCTCGGCAAAGAAGGCGCCGAGTACATCATGCACGGTGCCGGCCGGCTGCTGGGGGTCGACGTCCATCACCGTCTCGGCCTCAACTCGCTCTTCACGTTCGGTATGCCCGAGAAGCTCACGGGCGAGAACGTTTGGGCGTTCCTCGCCAAGACCGCGGCCGGCGCTCCGGGCGGCCTCGTCGAGGACGCGATCAAGGGCTTCCAAAAGATGATGCAGGGGAATATCGCCGACGGCGCGGCGCAGGCGTTCCCGCTTCAGGTGGTGCGCGACGTCAAGCGCGCGCTCGAGGGCGGGAAGCAGAGCGGATACGAATACAAGTCGCCGGGCGAGGTGGCTGCGCGGTTCCTCGGATTCACGCCTTCGGGCGAAGCAGAATATTACGAGCGCAAGAGCGAGGCTTACAACCTCAAACAGAAATACACCGACGAGAAGAACGCGCTGACGAAGCGCTGGTCGGATGCGAAGCCCGACGAGAAGGCGCAAGTCTGGGCCGCGGTGCAGAAGTGGAACGCGGACAAGCCCAAGGACGCGCAGCTCACCATGGCTGATCTTCAGAAGAGCGCGCATCGGCGCGAGAAGAATAAAGAGAGCTCGAACCGGATCTACGACATCAATCTCGATAAGCGCACCAAGTTCATCCAGGACCGTGCCGAAGCGATCTATCGCTAATGGAACAGCACGCGGCGTTCTGGCTGATTTTTGGCGCGGTTATTCTTGCGGTGTTCTGTATCGAGTTCAAAGACCCGAAGGCGCCGCAGGATGACTGGAAGGAGAGACGCCTCAAGCGCGTCAAAGTGAAAGACAAGGAATGAAAGAGCAGTTCGCGTACCTATGGAATATCGTCGAGCACTGGCCGTACGGCGTTCGAGTCATGTGGGCCTACCTACTCGCAACGATCCTGGTCGCGACGCTGCTTGATATTTTCCGCCCCGGCTTCCTCATGCCGGACGACGACCCCAAAGACGACCACGGACTCGGCGGACAGTATCCGCCTTGGAATAAGGAGAAGGACAGATGAGCAAGTACAAGAAGGTCGCCCCCGGCGCACACCCCGGTTTCAAGGCCGTGCAGGGGCAGATCGCGCACAAGGAGGGTATCTCGATGGCGAACGCCGGCGCGATCCTCGCCGCGCGCACGCGCAAGGCGGGCGCCGCCGCGCGCCGCCGGAACCCCCGCCTCAACCGCGTGAAGTGATGGACTACGGCGACAAGCTGATGGCGGTGATGAAGACGATCCGGACGAAGCTCGATGCGTCGGGCTACGGGTCGTTCGTCAGCGACAAGCAGGTCGAAGATCTCGCCGTGGAAATCTTAGCGTCGATCGGTATCCGGGAATGAGTAATTACGGAAAACGAGACCCGAGCTCACACCGCACGCCCGAGCAGATTCGGGCGATGGATCACGGCTACAACCACACGCCGGAGCACATCAAAGGTCGCTCCGAGCGCAACCAGGCGCGCCGCATCGTGGCGAAGCGCGACGGGAAGGCGGCGATCAAGGGCAAGGACGTCGACCACAAGAAAATGGTCAAGGACGGCGGCACGAATAACCCATCGAACCTGCGCGTGAAGAGCGCGCACTGGAATAGGGGTTGGCGCGCGCGTGTCTGAAATCAAGCGACTGCCGGCGCCGGCGCGACGCCGGCACACGTCGGCATCGGCCGAGCTCCTGGAACTTGCAGCGCTTCATCCGAATAAACTTGAGCTGGTCCGCGCGGCTGAGAAACTGGATGAGGCGGCGGAGCGGCGGCGGAGCAACCGGACCTGCGTGCGCTCGTTTTCCGAACTGATGGATGCGTGGCGCGAGGCCGAAGAGCTCAAAAAGAGCTTGTAACCTAAGTGGAACTTATAAGTAACGTATGAGCAACCTTTGGTGAACATGGGTGCTCCAAATTTGTCTTTGTTTCTGGCTCGACTGCACCAGTGTCTCAATATGTTCTGAATAGTTTTGGGGTGCTGTGACAATCGACCGGCCAGGTGTGACAATCGAATCGCTAAGTGTGACAATCACTTACGTGGTGGGCGCTACAGGGATTGAACCTGTGACCTTTCCCGTGTGAAGGGAACGCTCTCCCGCTGAGCTAAGCGCCCGTCTTCTTGTTTGTAGGGATCGCCGCGTCACGCTGTCAAGGAAAGCGCGGTCTACAACTGATACGCCATGCGGAGCCCGCCCCAGTGCTTGCCGAGCACGCGGAGCGGCGCGTCGATCTCTTTCATCATGATGATGACGCCGTTGCCCATGTCGCGCGGATAACTCTGGATAAGGTAGGGCCGCGCGTTGCGGGCGGCGGCAAGCCCCGCGCGGTCGTCGAAGATGCGGCGGTTGCGGCAATTGGCGACGTTCCAGACCGGATCGTCCGGCCGCTGCGGATGCGAGTATTTGAGATTATGCACCGGCAGATAGCCGTTGCGGTCGACGGCGGCGCAGAAAACCATCCGTTTGTCGGAGGCAAGCTCCCGCTCCTGGATCGCGGGCAGTACTTCTTCCAGTGCCTCCAGATAAAGCGTGCGGAATTGCTGCGGGTCGGTGTTCGGGATCGGCACGTAGTCGTTGTCGAAGAGCGCCGTCGCCGCAAGGCGGCCGGATGTCACCAGCCGCTCCAGCGTCACCGAAACCTCGGCCGCGACTTTCATGGCGCGATCGATGAATTCGCGATTGTCCTCCCGCACCGCCGCGATCTTTTCGTCGAGCCGCGCGCGGGATGCCGCGTCCACGTCGACGAATTTGAGATGGATGCCGAGGCTTGAGCGGTTGACGAGGAGCGCGGTGAGGCGGCCAACGCCCGCGATTTCGATTGCGTAGTTGCGGCCGATCTCGACCTTGCTTTCTTTCGCATCGGGCTGGATGAGCGCGCCGCCCTCGCTGAGGTCGACGGTCTTGCCGACGAGGGGTCCCTCGGGGCGCGCGAGGGTGACCGGCAGTTCGCACGGCATGCGGTCGAACTGGCGCCGGTCGCCGATCTCGGTTTGGCGGAGGAAGATCGCGAGCCGCTTGTGAAGCTGGGTGACGAGATTGGCCGCGGTCTTGCCCGAACGGTCGATCTCGTGGCTCTCGCGCGTGGCGATTTCGGTCGCGCTTCCGATCTCGGCGGTTCCGGCGGAAACCTGCCCGATGAATTGCGAAGTGGTGGCGGCGTTGCGGGAAAGATGCTCGGATGTCGCGATCTGTTCCTCGACCGCGGCGGCGATCGCGACAAAGACCGGGCGGATCCCCTCGATCACGGCGGAGATGCGCGCGAGCGCCTCGATCGAGGCTTGTGCGTCGTGCTGCAGCTTGTCGACGCGGCGGGCGATTTCGTCCGTCGCCTTCTGGGTTTCGACCGAAAGCGCTTTCACTTCGTTGGCGACGACCGCAAAGCCGCGGCCGGCCTCGCCCGCGCGCGCCGCCTCGATCGTCGCGTTGAGCGACAAGAGGTTCGTTTGCTTCGCGATCTTGGCGATCAGACCGACGACCGCGCCGATTTCCGAGGAGGAGGAATTCAATCCTTCGATGCTATGGCCGGCGTCGCGCGCGGCCCCTGTCGCCTGATCCGTGAGATTGCCGGCGAGCTGAACCTGGCGGCCGATTTCGCCCGAGGATCGCGCGAACTCTTCGGTTGCCGCCGCGAGCTGGCGCGCGTCGCCGTTTGCGACATTGACAAGATCGGTGAGCGCTTCCGTCCGGCTGCGGATCGCTTCCAGCGACTGCGTCGACGAGCCGATGCCGACATGCACCTGGTCGGCCGCGCGCCCGACTTCGGCAATCAACTTGCCGAGATCGGCCTCGAGCAGATCGAGCGACTCGCGCACGGTCGTGAGCGAAGCCTGGTTCAGCGTTTCGCTGCGTTCTTGCGCCGAGGGCAATGCCGGTGCGAGCGCCGGCGCCTGTTCGGAGAGCTCCGGCGCGCGACCTTCGAGGCGTCTCGTGATCCGGGCGAGCAGTGACATGCTGCGGGGCGTCCAGCAGGAGGGCAGGCGAGGGCGCCGCCGAACGGCGTTGTTCCGCGCGGCACCAAAGCCGACTGTTGCCGAAGCATGGTTAATGCGCCGCTAATATTTGTCCCTTGCAGGGACTTAGGGCTTATTTCCTCGCGCCGGCGAGGTCGACGAGCGCCTCGACGGCGGCGGGCAGATCCTTCATCCGCTCGATCAGCCGGTCGGCGCCAAGCTTGGCCGCGGGCGTCCGCGAATACCCCCAGCCCACCGCCACCACCGGCACCCTCGCGCGCCGCGCCGTCAGCACATCGGTCTCGGAATCACCGACCATCACCGCGCCGTCGGAGCGGCCGCCCGCCTGCGCCACCGCTGCGAGGAGATGGCCGGGATCGGGCTTGCGTACGGCGAAAGTATCGGCGCCGGCGACGAGCGCGAAGCGGTCGAGCAGCCCAAGCGCTGCGAGCAGCTTCACCGAAAAACGTTCGAGCTTGTTGGTGACGACGACGAGGATTGCGCCCTTGGCTGCAAGCGTCGCGAGCGCGTCTTCGACGCCGGGAAAAGCACGCGAGCGGTCGGCGAGGTGCGCGTCGTAATGAACGAGAAAGCGCGAGAGCATCCGGTCCACTTCCGCGGTCGGGATCTTTTCGTGCTCGTAGGCGAGCCCGCGTTCGATGAGGGCCCGCGCGCCGCCGCCCACGAGGTCGCGCGCCTCCGTGAAGGGAACCGGCGGGAGTCCCGCTTCTTGCAGCACGAGATTGAGGGTATCGACGAGATCGGGCGCGGTATCGACAAGGGTGCCATCGAGATCGAAGGCGATGGTCGGGCGAACCGTCATGCGGCAATCCGCCTACAATCGAACCGGGCGAAAGTCCACGGCCAGCCCGCGCCGGCGGCATAAGCTTGCCTGCGTCGTTCATCCGCTGGCAGAGCCGTCGCACGCATGCTAGGACCGCGCCGCATTTCACGCGCCGGTCACGGGCTCGACCCAATGCCGCAAGCCGCCCCAGCCATGAACCTAGATGCCATGAAGCGCGAGGCCGCGCGCCGCGCGCTCGACTTCGTGCGCCCGGGCATGCGGCTCGGCCTCGGCACCGGCTCGACCGCCGCGCACTTCGTCGAGCTCCTCGGCGAGCGGGTGAAGGAGGGGCTCGACGTCACCGGCGTGCCGACTTCGGAAGCAACGCGCGCCCAGGCCAACCGTCTCGGCGTGCCGCTCACGACCCTCGATGACGAGCCCGAGCTTGATCTCACCATTGACGGCGCCGACGAGATTGACCCCGCTCTCAACCTGATCAAGGGCGGCGGCGGCGCGCTGCTGCGCGAGAAGATTGTGGCGGCGGCCTCGCACGAGATGATCGTGATCGCGGACGACAGCAAATGGGTCGGCCGCCTCGGCCGCTTTCCCCTCCCGATCGAGGTGGTTGATTTCGGCTTGGGTGCCACTAAAAAGGCGATCGCCGCGGTGGTATCCGAGTCAGGATGCGCCGGGCCCATCCGGCTGAGGCATAAGCCGGACGGCCATGTTTTCGTCACGGATCAAGGACACCTCATTCTCGACGCCGGACTTGGATCGATCCCCGATGCGCGCAAACTCGCGCAGGGCCTTTCCAGGATTCCGGGCGTTGTCGAACACGGCCTATTCATCGGGCTGGCTCGTCGGGCAATCCTCGCCGGAAGCGAGGGAGTTCGCGTCATCGAGCGGTCCTGAATCAATCTTGCAAAGGAGAGTATGATGAACCGTCCGACCATTGCCCGCGCGCTTCGCCTCGCTGCGCTGGTCATCGCTTTGGGAATTACCGTGACCGGCGTCCGCGCCCAGCAGCCGGCGCCCAAGGGCCCGCCGCCCTCCGCCGCGCAAATTCAGCTCGCGCGTCAGATCATCGACGCTTCGGGCGCGGCGCGCGCCTTCGACGGCGTCATTCCCTCCGTCATGCAGCAGGCTTATGCCTCGTTCCTGCAGCAGAATCCCGACTTGCAAAAACAGCTCGTCGAGGCGATCACCGCGATCCGCGGCGATTTCGAGAAGCGCCAGCCCGAAGTCGTTTCGCTGATGGCCACGGCCTATGCGAGCCATTTCACCGAGGCCGAACTCAACGAGCTCCTGACGTTCTACCGCTCCCCCACGGGCAAGAAGCTTGTCACCGAGCTTCCGAACGTGCTCGAGGAAAGCTTCGCCGCCGTGCGCCAATGGGGCGCGAAGACCTCGGAAGAATTCATCGCCGCGTTGCGCGCGGAGATGAAGAAGCGCGGTTACACGATCTGATCGGCCGACCCCGGGTTTGCCCGGGATCGGCGCATAAATCCCGGCTGATGGACAACGATCATTGCGCCAGTCGGTGAAAGCCGGCTGGGCGGGCGGTAGCGAATGGCCGAATACGACGTTGACCTCTTCGTGATCGGTGCCGGCTCCGGCGGCGTGCGCGCTTCCCGCGTCGCGGCGCTCCACGGCGCCCGCGTCATGATCGCCGAGGAGTATCGTGTCGGCGGCACCTGCGTGATCCGCGGCTGTGTTCCAAAAAAGCTCCTGGTCTATGCGAGCCGCTATTCGCTCGAGTTCGAGGACGCGGCCGGCTTTGGCTGGACGGTTTCCGGCGCCAAGTTCGACTGGCCGACGCTGATTGCGAACAAGGACAAGGAGATCGCGCGGCTGGAGGCGGCCTACCGCGCCAATCTCGACCGCATGAAGGTGGAAGTTGTCGAGACGCGCGCGGTCATCGAGGATGCCCACACCGTCCGGCTTCTGAAAACCGGCGCACGCATTCGCGCCGAGACGATTCTCCTGGCGAACGGCGCCCATCCGGTGCTGCCGCAAATTCCCGGCGTCGAGCTCGCCATCACATCGAACGAAGCGTTTCACCTTGCGGAGTTGCCGCGGCGGATCGTCATTCAGGGCGGCGGCTACGTCGCCGTCGAGTTCGCCTGCCTCTTTCACGGCCTCGGCGCCAACGTGACGCTTGTCCATCGCGGCGAGGAGATCCTGCGCGGCTTCGACGACGACGTGCGCCGGCACTTGCGCTCGGAGATGGTGGGGCGGGGGATCAAGGTCATTCTCGGCCAGAAAATCGCGTCGATCGAGAAGATGAATCGCGACTTACAGGCAACGCTCGCGAATGGCGAGTGCCATCCCGCCGACCAAGTGATGTTCGCGATTGGCCGCGATCCCAATACCAGGAGTGTCGGCCTCGAAGCCGTCGGCGTGAAACTGAACGCCGCAGGCGCCGTCGCCGTCGACGACTATTCGCGCTCGAGCGTGCCGTCGATCTACGCGATCGGCGACGTCACGCACCGGCTCGCGCTCACGCCGGTCGCCATCCGCGAGGGCCACGCCTTCGCCGATACCGTCTTCGGCAGCAAGCCGACCAAGGCCGACCACATCAACGTTCCGAGCGCGGTTTTTTCCGAGCCCGAGATCGGCGTCGTCGGCCTTTCCGAAGCCAAGGCGCGGGAGAAGGGTCTCGCGCTCGATATCTATCGCGAGCAGTTCCGGCCGATGAAGGCGACGCTCTCCGGGCGCGCGACCTCGATGTTGATGAAGCTCGTCGTCGATCGCGCGAGCGAGCGCGTGCTCGGCGTGCATATCGTCGGCGAGGGGGCGGCCGAAATGGTGCAGGTGGCGGCGATCGCCGTGAAGATGGGCGCGACCAAAGCCGACTTCGATCACACCGTGGCGCTACATCCCACCGCGGCCGAGGAATTGGTCACGCTGCACAACAAGGTGTGACGGCGTCAGCTTTTTCCTTCGAGCCAGTCGCCCGCGGCCGGCCACAGCTTCTCGCCCGCCTGCTGGCGGAAATAACCGAAATGGCCGATTTTCTTCTCGCCGATCGCGGTCGGCACGACCGTGACGTGCTCGGGCCTGGTGCCGGTATAGCCCGCCAATAGTTTTTCGATCGCGACCGGCGGCGCCCAGGTGTCGTCGGCCATGCCGATTCCGCGCAAGGCGCCGTGATAGTTCGGATAATATTTGCGCGCCTCTAGCGTCTGGTCGTCGAAAAGATAATTCGGGCTCATGCACCACTTCGCCCATTCGAGAAAGACGCCCTTGGGCAGATCCTCGCCGATGCCGAGCTTGCCCGGCACATAGCCGAGCGCGTGCGCGACGAGGATCCCGACATTCAACATCACCCAGACGCGCCAGTTTTCGGGCGGCGGAAACAGCCGCCAGTAGCCGACCTGGGCGGCGACGAAGAGCGCGCGCGAAACTTTCTGGTTGTTCGGCAGGAGGCCGAGCGCCTGTCCGCCATAAGAATGGCCGACATAAAGGAGCGGGGTTGCCGCCGCCTTGCGCGCGGCGAAATCGACGGCGGCCGAAATATCGAGGGCCGCCCAGTCGCGCATGCGGCACTCGAAGCCGCGGAGCGAGGCGGGCTTTGAACCGCCGATGCCGCGATAGTCGAAGGTGATCGTGCTGAAGCCGCGGCCGGCGAGGTAGCTCGCGAAGCGCCCGTAATACTGGCGCGGCGTCGCGGTGGCCGAGCAGATGAGCACGAAACCTTTCGACGGCCCGGCAGCGGGGCGGCGAAGCGTCGCCGCGAGCGAATAGCCGTCGGCGGCGGCAAAGCGAAAATCCGATTCCGCGCTGCGATCGTTCATGCCGGTGGCTCCCCCCGAGAGGCAAGCAATAGGCCGCCGTGCGGCCCGCTCGCAACTTCGTTTTGGCCGATCACGTTTCCGTCACGCGAAACTGATGCCGCCTGTTCCGCGTTCACTGGTATGGATAGCCATGACGACGAGCGCAGCCGTAACGTTAACTTCGGAAACAAAAAGCCCGCGGGGACGGGTCGTTCATCCTTTGTGGGTACGAGTTACCCACTGGATTAACGCCGTCGCCATGCTGATCATGATCGGCTCCGGCTGGCAGATCTACAACGCCTCGCCGATCTTCGATTTTGAATTTCCCGAAGGCATCACGCTCGGCGGCTGGCTGGCAGGCGCGCTCATGTGGCACTTCGCGGCGATGTGGTTGCTCGTCGCGAACGGCATCGTCTATCTCGTGCTCGGTCTTTCCACCGGCCGCCTCCGCCGGAAGCTCCTGCCGATCCGGCCGCGCGAGGTGATCGCCGACATGCTCGCGGCGCTCCGCTTCCGCCTCGCGCACGAGGATTTGTCCGTCTACAACGCCGTACAGCGGCTTCTTTATCTCGGCGTGATCCTCGCGGCCGTAATCATCGTGTTGTCCGGGCTTTCGATCTGGAAGCCGGTGCAATTCCAGGAACTGACCTTCATCTTCGGTGGTTATGACAATGCGCGCATCGTGCACTTCCTCGCCATGAGCGCGATCGTCGCCTTTCTCGTGGTCCACGTGCTGCTTGCCGTGCTCGTGCCGAAAAGCCTGCGCGCGATGATTATTGGACGGTAGGAGCGGAACGATGCGCAAACGCAAAGGAGCGCCCGGCGTCGATCCGAAGCTCCTCGTGAAAGAGGCGGTGCAACTTCTGCCCAATCCCGCGCGCCGCGCGTTCTTGCGCGGCGGCGCGAGCCTGGGGGCGGTCGCATTTCTCGCCGGCTGCGACGTGGTCGATGGCGTGTCCGCCGAGAGGGCGCTCCGCGCTATCTCCCGCTTCAACGACGGCGCCCAGGCGCTTCTGTTCAATCCCAACCGCCTCGCGCCCACCTTCCCCGAAAGCGCGGTCATGCATCCGTTCCGCTTCAACGCCTATTATGACGAGGACGACGCGCCGGTGGTGGATCCCGCAGCCTACGCGCTGAAGGTGGGCGGCCTCGTGCAGGAGAAAAAATCCTGGACGCTCCCCGAACTTTACGCGCTGCCGCAGGAAAAGCAGATCACCCGCCACGTTTGCGTCGAGGGCTGGAGCGCGATCGGCAGTTGGACCGGCGCGAAGCTTTCCGATTTTCTTGCGCGCGTCGGCGCCGACACCCGCGCCAAATACATCAACTTCGTCTGCGCCGAGGGCTACTGGACCTCGATCGACATGCCGACGGCGCTCCACCCGCAGACGCAGATGACGTTCAAATTTGCCGACGAAATCCTGCCCCGCGCCAACGGCTTCCCGATGAAGATCCGCATCCCCACCAAGCTCGGCTTCAAGAACCCCAAGCACGTGGTCGGGATGGTCGTCACCAACGACTACCCCGGCGGTTATTGGGAGGATCAGGGCTACAACTGGTTCAGCGGGCTTTAAACGCGCGGTTTTTCGCGGCCAAACGCCAACTGGCATCCGGTAACTTCTTGCGTGTATAACCCCGGCCTCTTTGGAGATTGGGTCGATGGCCGTGCGTTGGACCCCGGATAGCTGGCGATCGAAGCCGATCGTGCAGGTGCCGGACTATCCCGATCAGAAAGTGCTCGCCGAGGTCGAGAAGCAGCTCGCCTCGTTCCCGCCGCTCGTTTTTGCAGGCGAGGCGCGGGCGCTCAAGCGCGCACTTGCGCGCGTCGCCAAAGGGGAAGCTTTCCTCCTGCAGGGCGGCGATTGCGCCGAGAGCTTCGCCGAGCATTCCGCCAACAACATCCGCGATTTCTTCCGCGTCTTCCTGCAGATGGCGGTGGTGATGACCTTCGCCGGCGCGGTCCCCGTGGTGAAGCTCGGCCGCATCGCCGGCCAGTTCGCGAAGCCCCGCTCGTCGCCGACCGAGAAGCAGGGGGGCGTCGAGTTGCCTGCCTATCGCGGCGACATCATCAACGACGTCGCCTTCACCCAGGAAGGCCGCACGCCCGATCCCCGCCGGATGATCGAGGCCTATCGCCAGTCGGCGGCGACGCTGAATTTGCTCCGCGCCTTCTCGACCGGCGGCTATGCGAACCTTTCGAACGCGCATCAATGGATGCTCGGCTTCGTCAAGGACAGCCCGCAGTCGCACCGCTACGAGGAATTGTCGGTGCGCATCACCGAGGCGCTCGACTTCATGCGCGCCTGCGGCATCGATCCGGAGACGCATCCCGAGATGCGCACCACCGATTTCTACACAAGCCACGAGGCGCTGCTCCTGGGCTTCGAGCAGGCGATGACCCGCGTCGATTCCACCTCCGGCGACTGGTACGACACCTCCGGCCATCTCGTCTGGGTCGGCGACCGCACGCGCCAGCCGGATCACGCCCATGTCGAATTCTTGCGCGGCGTGAAGAACCCGATCGCGATCAAGTGCGGCCCGTCGCTGCCCGCCGACGGGCTCCTGAAGCTTCTCGACATCCTCGATCCCGAGCGCGAGCCGGGCCGCGCGACGCTGATCTGCCGCTTCGGCGCCGGCAAGGCGGAGGCGCATCTGCCGGCGCTCATCCGCGCGGTGAAGAAGGAAAAGCGCCCGGTCGTGTGGTCGTGCGATCCGATGCACGGCAATACGGTGACGGCGAACGGCTATAAGACGCGGCGCTTCGAGCAGATCCTGCAAGAGGTGAAGGAGTTCTTCGCGGTCCACGCCGCCGAGGGCACGCATGCCGGCGGCATTCACCTGGAGATGACCGGCCAGGATGTCACCGAATGCATGGGCGGCGCGCGCGCGATCGGTGAGACGGATCTTTCCGACCGCTATCACACCTTCTGCGACCCGCGCCTCAACGCCGAGCAGGCGATCGAGCTTGCCTTCCTCGTCGCCGATCTTCTCAAGAGGGCGCGGGTTGCCCACGCGCGGCCGCTGCCGGCCGCGGCGGGGCTCTGAATTTCATCGCTTGCGCGCGATCACCAGCCCATAGCCTACCGAAGCCGCCACCACCGGCTGCCAGACGATGAGGAGCGGCAACACCGTTTCCCATGGCCGGTCGACGAAGTGCAGGAGCGCGCCGGTGACCGTGCCGAGCGCGATCGTGCGCAGCCAGTCGGCGTGATCGCGAAAGTCGGGACAGACGAGCGAAATCGCGATTGCCGTGCCGAGGCTGCCCACCAGCCCCGCCACGATTCCCGAGATCGCAAGGTTAAAGGGAAAGCCGCGGCTGTCGGGCGCCGTGATGTCGCCGGTATGAAATTGGCCGAGGAAATCGCTCACCGCGATCGCCGTTCGCCAGGCGAGAATCCAGGAAATGACCACGGCGGCGATCACCACCGCGAGTTCAAAGGCGCTTTTCCCCTTCCACAGAAAAACGCCGATCGCGATCACGACGCCGAAATAAAGGCCCGGCAGGAGCGGCACGTCGTCAAGCTTGGGAAAATCATTCGTGTGCGGAACGTAGGAAACAAAATTCGACAAGAGCGCCGATACGACCGCGAGAGCGGCGAGGAAAAGCGCGGCGCGCGGCGCTGAAAGATCCCTGAGCATTTGCTTCCCCCGGTTTTGGCACAAGCCTAGCACGGCGCCCGGGCTCCTTCAGCGTCGTTTTGGCACGGAAGCCTCGCGCCTTTTGCGGTGTTACAGTCAGGCAGGCGGTGGGGAGCCCGGCTCCGCCGCCCGCAAGCAACGACAACCGGGTCAGGGAGAAGGCCATGCATACCCGCTTCTTCGCGGGCGCGGCTGCGCTCGTATTTGTTTCCCTCTTTTCTTCCGGCGCGCTCGCCCAGCTCGCGGTGTCCGCCAATGACGGCAAGGCCGTGCTCGTCGACGGCGTCACGAGCGTCGCGGCGGAACCGGTGCCCGATTACGTGACGGTCGTCGATCTCGGCGTCTTCCCGCCGAAGGTGGTGGGCGAGGTGGAAGCGCCCGGAAGCGTCGTCGGGCCGCCGCAATCGGTCGCGATCGCGCCGGACGAAAGTTATGCCCTCGTCGTCGCCTCGACCAAGGTCGACCCCGCCGACCCGAAGAAGACGGTGCCCGACAACCGGCTCACGGTGATCGACCTCAAGGCGAGACCGATCGCGGTCTTGCAGACGCTCGAGGCGGGCGCGGGCGCCGCGGGTGTCTCGATCAACCGTGCCGGTACGCTCGCGCTTGTCGCCAACAGCGCCGAGGGCACGGTGTCGATCTTCACCATCGCCAACAGGCAGCTCACCGCCGCCGGCAAGATTTCGCTTGGCGACGCCAAGTCCGCTCCGTTCCACGTTGCGTTCTCGCCCGACGGCAAGACTGCGCTCGTCACGCGTGGTGGTGACCACAAGGTCTCGGTGCTGAAGATCGACGGCAACAATGTCGAATACACCAAGCGCGACATGGTCGGCGGCGTACGCCCCTACGGAATCGTGATTTCGTCGAAAGGCGATATCGCGGTGTTCGGCAATGGTGGCGGCGGGCAAGGCGACACCGACATCATCAGCGTCGTCGACATGAAGGTGCAGCCGCCGCGTGTGATCGAAGACATTTCCGTCGGCCAGACCCCCGAGGGCTTGGCGATGTCGCCGAAGGGCGACTTTATTGCCGTCACCGCGATGAACGGCTCGAACAAAGCGAAGTCCTCGCCGTTCTATAACGACAATGGCCTGCTCAAGGTTTTCGCCGTGCAGGGCACGCGGCTTTCGCTCGTCGCCGAGGCGCCGGTCGGCCATTGGTGCCAGGGGGCGGCCTGGAGCCGCGACGAGAAGACGATCCTCGTGCAGTGCATGGTCGAGAAGGAGCTGCAAATCTTCCGCTTCACCGGCGACAGCCTGCGCCGCACCGGCGAGATCAAACTGAAAGCGGGGCCGGCCGGCATTCGTACCGCGGATCACTGAGCGGCAATTCAACCATCCTGACCGGCGCGAGCGTCAGCCTTGCGCCGGTCATAACAGGCCTGTTTCGGGCGCCGTTGCTCCCTCCCGGCGGCGGGTCTAAATCCTTCGCATGGCCGAGGATCCGCTCAAGGATCGCCTGAAGCTCGCGATCGCGCAGCTCAATCCCGTGGTCGGCGACGTCGCCGGCAACGCCGCGAAGGCGCGCGCGGCGCGCGTGCAGGCGGCGGGCGCCGACCTCGTGATTTTTCCCGAGCTCTTCATCGCCGGCTATCCGCCGGAAGACCTCGTGCTGAAGCCCGCGTTTCAGGCCGCCTGCCGGAGCGCCGTCGAGCAACTCGCGCGCGAAACCAAGGACGGCGGCCCGGCGATGCTGGTCGGCATGCCGTGGGTGCAGAACGGCAAGCTCTACAACGCGGTGGCGCTCCTCGACGGCGGCAAGATCGCGGGGCTCCGCTTCAAGGTGGATCTGCCGAATTACGGCGTCTTTGACGAAAAGCGCGTGTTCGCGCCGGGCCCCATGCCCGGCCCGGTGAATTTCCGCGGCGTGCGCGTCGGCATTCCGATCTGCGAGGATATCTGGAAGCCGGATCCGGTCGAGTGCATCGCGGAAACCGGCGGCGAAATTCTCCTGGTGACGAACGCCTCGCCCTATCGCCGCGGCGTCGTCAACGAGCGCTTGAACACCGCGGTTCCGCGCGTCCTCGAATCCGGCCTGCCGCTCATCTACGTCAACCAGCTCGGCGGCCAGGACGAACTCGTCTTCGAGGGCGCCTCCTTCGCGCTCAATGCCGATCGCTCGCTCGCCTTCCAGCTTCCCGGCTTCAAGGAAGAAGTGGCGATCACCGAATGGCGGCGCGAGGCGGGCACCTGGAAATGCACGGCCGGTCCGCAAGTGCCGCTCCTCGACGCGGATGAAGCGGATTATTCCGCCTGCGTGATGGGTCTCCGCGACTATGTGCAGAAGAACGGCTTTCCCGGCGTCGTGCTCGGACTTTCCGGCGGCATCGATTCCGCCCTGTGCGCGGCGATCGCCGTCGACGCGCTGGGCGCGAAGCGCGTGTACTGCGTGATGCTGCCCTACAAATTCACCTCCAAGGACTCGCTCGCCGATGCCGAACGATGCGCGCAAGCGCTTGGCGTGCGCTACGACACCATTCCGATTGCGCCCGCGGTCGAGGGATTGGAAACGGCGCTTGCGGGCGTCCTGAAGGGACAGAAGCGCGACATCACCGAGGAGAACCTGCAGGCGCGCGCGCGCGGCACCATCCTGATGTCGATCTCCAACAAGTTCGGCCCGATGGTGGTGACGACCGGCAACAAGTCGGAGATGTCGGTGGGCTACGCGACACTCTATGGCGACATGAACGGCGGCTTCAACCCGATCAAGGATCTCTACAAAACCGAGGTTTACCGTCTCTCCGCCTTGCGCAACCGCTGGAAGCCCGAAGGCGCGCTGGGGCCCGCGGGCGCGGTGATCCCCGAGAATATTCTCACCAAGGCGCCGACGGCGGAGTTGCGCGAGAACCAGAAGGACCAGGATTCGCTGCCGCCTTATGACGTGCTCGACGGCATCTTGCAGCGGCTCGTGGAAGGCGAGCAGTCGGTGGCGGAAATCGCGGCCGCGGGCTTCGACGCCGAAACCGTGAAGCGCGTGGAGCGGATGTTGTACGCCGCCGAGTACAAGCGCCGGCAGGCGGCGCCCGGCGTCAAGGTGACGCTGAAGAACTTCGGCCGCGACCGCCGCTATCCGATCGTCAACAAGTTCCGCGATTCAGGCGCGAAGCCCGCGGAGCCGGATCAATCGCTCGTCGCCGGCGCGGTGCCAACACGGAACGAGGTGGTGGATTTTTGATTGCATGCCGGGCCGGCCCGGAAAGTTTTACTTCGTACTCGTCGCCGTCTTCTTCTTGTCGTCCTTCACGTTCGTCACATCCGAGGCGCGCACGGTTGCCCACGGATCGTGAGTCTGAACTCCGTCGGGCGTGCGTTGGAGAATTTCGCGAAAGCGGCGGTCAAGCGCCTTGTTCTGCGGCAGCGTGTCGGGGTCGACGATCACTTTGCTGTCGCTATCGCTCTGCTGGGCATGAGCAGGCCACGCGAAGAGCGACAGAACAGCCGCCGCCGCCAGCAATCCGGTTCTGCGGATTTTCACGCTTGTACCCATTGCACGCCTCCCCCGAGGTTTTCGGACTTTAGAAGCTCTTCCGCCTCTTTCAAATGGCGCAATGGGGCAAAAATAGGCTCGGTCCTCGCAGCACGGGGAACGCCGAATTGGCTTTAGGACCAAGGCCCTGGACGCCATCTTCCGAAAAGAAGGGTATAACGCGCGCGGCCCGGCTGTTATCCCGGCGCCGGGCCCGCAACCGTAATTCGAAAAAAGGCCGAGCATGCCGCCTCCGGTCGTCCGCTTTGCTCCGTCGCCGACCGGACTTTTGCATGTCGGCAACGCCCGTACCGCGCTCCTGAATGCGCTCTACGCCCGCCGCGAGGGCGGCACCTTCATCCTGCGCCTCGACGACACCGACCGTGCCCGCTCGGAGGAGCGCTACGTCGAGGCGATCAACGAGGATCTCGCCTGGCTCGGCATTCCGCCCGATCGGCTCGCCCGCCAGTCCGCCCGCGTGGCGCACTATGCGGCGGCGCTTGAACGCCTGCGCGCCGACGGCCGCATCTATGCCTGTTACGAAACCGAGGAGGAGCTCGAATATCGCCGCCGCCGCCAGCTCGCGGCCCGCGAGCCGCCGGTCTATGACCGCGCCGCGCTAAAGCTTACCGACGCCGAGCGCGCGAAGCTCGAGACCGAAGGCAGGAAACCTTATTTCCGCTTCAAGCTCGCGCGCACGAAAGTCGCCTTCGACGATCTCGTGCGCGGGCCGATCGAGATCGATACCGCCTCGCTCTCGGATCCCGTCGTCCGCCGCGCCGACGGCACCTGGCTCTACACGCTCACCTCGGTCATCGACGATATCGAGATGCAGGTGACACATATCATCCGCGGCGAGGACCACCTGACCAACAGCGCGGCGCAGTTCGAGATGTTCGAGGCGCTAGGCGCCAAGCCCCCGCGCTTCGCGCATCACAATTTGCTCACGCTGCCGGGCGGCGAGGGGATGTCGAAACGGCTCGGTCATCTTTCACTGCAGGCGCTGCGCGCGGAGGGCGAGGAGCCGCTCGCGGTGGCCGCGGCCGCCGTGCTGGTCGGCACCGCGGCAGCCGTCGAGCCGGTGGAAAGCCTGGAAGTGCTCGCCGCCAAAATCGACTTCGCCCGCATTTCGCATGGGCCGGCGCGTTTCGATCCCGCGGATCTCGAGGCGCTGACGGCCCGCACGTTGCACGCCATGCCCTTTGCCGCCGCCGCCCCGCGTCTTGCCAAGCTCGGCGTCGGCGGCGGCAGCGCTTTTTGGGAGGCGGTGCGCGGCAATCTTTCGCGGTTCGACGAAGCCGCCCATTGGTGGCGGGTGGTGAACGAGGCGATTTCGCCGGCGCTGTCCGCGGCCGATCTCGAAGTCTGCAGCAGCGCCGCCGCAGCGCTGCCGCCGGAGCCCTGGAGTGCTGCGACCTGGGAGAAAGCCGGCTGGGACGCCTTCACCGGCAAGATCAAGCAGGCGACGGGAAAGAGCGGGCGGGCGCTTTTTCATCCGCTCCGCATCGCGCTCACCGGCGAGGAGAAGGGGCCGGAACTCCGGGCGCTATTGCCGTTCATCGGCCGCGCGCGGGCGGCGGCAAGGCTTCAGGGTAAAAAAATCTAGTTCAGCGAACCGGATAGAATTGCGGGCCGACCGTGCGCACCTTGCGCTCGCCCGAAGGCGTCGCCTGATCCTGCGGGGTCTGCGGCTGCGTATTGTCGCCGGTGGCCGGCTGCTGCTGGTTTTGCGCCGGCGTTGCGGGCGTGTTCGCATTGCCCTTGGGCGGCTGGTTGGCGACCCGCGGCTGCGCTAATTGTTTCGCGCGCTCGTCGGTGACGATGATATCGCCCTGCTGCACCGTGGCGTCGCGGCCGACGCCGAGCGCGTCCGCCCAGCTTTGCCCGGCGGCGCGGCACGAGCAGGCCGAATTATATTCCTGCCGGTATTTGAAGGCGGCCGGCAACTGCGTGTAGGGGAGGCCCGCAAGCGACATCGCCTGCTCGATTTCCTCGCCCGGATTTCGATGCGTGTAGAGGGCGACATCCGCCGCCGGGCAAAGGCGCTTGCAGGTCCGCTCATCCTCGCCGAAGCGCGACGGGACCGTGGCGTAGCTGATCGGAAAATAATAGCCGTCGCAGGTCCGCACGCACAGCGTCCTGAAGGTTGAGGACGACGGCAGGTCGAGCGGCGAAGCGTTGATGTTGCTCTCCTCCTGCCAGCCGCCGAACAAGGTCTCGAGGAAGCCGCGCTGGCGTGCCGCCTGTTGCGGCGGCGCGCTGCGATATTGCGAGCCGCAATTGTTCTGCTGCAGCGCTGCGAGGATCTGCCGGCGTTGCATGTCGCGGTTGAGATCCATGCTGCCGCCGCGCGATTGGTTCATTTCATTGATCATGCGGTCGAGATTGCTGCGCATGCGGGTGATCTGCGCGTTGATCTGATCGCATTGCGGCGGCTTAGGGCTGCCGAAGAGAAAAAAGCCGCCGCCCGAATCGCAACCGAGCCGGCGCCCCTGCGCCGTCGTCTGATCGAGTTCGAAACGCTGGCGGGCGATCGCGTCTTCGTAGCGGCGCGAGCTGTCGGGGCCGCCGTTTCCGGCGTCGAGCCGCGCAAGCTCGCTTTCGAGCCGCACGCAGGCGGAATTGGTCGTGCCCTGTTGCCCCGGCCCGCCGTATTGCCCGGGCGGCGGCGGTGATGATGGCGGCGGCGAATAGACGCCGGGCGGCGACCCGCCAGGGACGTTCGCGGGCGGGATCGGCTGGGCGGCGGCGCTGCCAAGAAGGGCGATCGTGCACGCGGCCGCGAGAGGTGTGAGGCGGATCGGATTCATGCGCCGTCGGGTTCCGCGTCGGTGATCGATGGAGCGCAGCAAACATTGACCGAAGTATGAAGGCAAGTATCGCGGCGAGGCGCCGATTGTCGGCTCACCGGCGCGCTTTCTTTGTGGTTTGTGGCCGCACCGAAGAGGCCGGCCCATGATGAAAGCGCTGCCCCAACACCGGCCCGAACACCGGCCGAAGAACCCCTGTGAAAGCCTTCCGGCACGATTCGATCGAGCGGGGCGGTCAGGGGGTCCTCGCCGGGCCTGTGGATAGCGGGCCGCCGACCCTTGAAAATGGCCATAAGTCTACGGTTTCCGGGTCTTTTTCTGTGTCATTTATGTCACGCATTCCAAAAACTATCGTCGAAAAGGGTCTTTTGCCTAGTGATTGGGCAGGTTGATCAAAATCTCCAATTGCCGAAATCCCGCCATTAACCGAATTTTAGCGGCGAAAGACGGGGTCGGTCGGCCTGTTTGTGTGTGTTTGTTTTGGCCGGGCTCGTGACTGAAGAGAAGGAATTCTGGGGGTCAACATGCGCAAGACTGGTTTGACGGCAATCGTGGGGGCTGGTGCTTTGGCGCTGGCGCTTACGGGACAGGCGCTCGCGGCGGATATGCCCGTGAAGGCTGCGCCCGCTCCGGCTACTCCTGACTGGGACATCGCCTTCGGCGGCGCCATCATGAGCGACTACATCTTCCGTGGCATCACGCAGTCGAACCACGGCGCGACGGGCACGGCGTACTTCGAGCCGCACTACAAGGATTTCTATATCGGCGTCGCCGGTACGGGCATCGATTGGCCGTCGGTCTGCGGCACTTTCTGCTTGAACAATCCGAGCGCGGAAATCGATCTCTACGGCGGCTGGCGTCCGACCGTCGGCAAGTGGAGCTTCGACTTCGGCTACATCTACTACCTCTATCCGAACAATACGCCGCCTGGACCGCCGAACTTCGGCTTCACCAGCGACTTCCAGGAGTGGTACGCGAAGGCGACCTACGCCATCACCGATGCGTTGTCGGTCGGCGGTTCGTTCTACTACTCGCCTGACCTCCTGAACTACGGCAAGGACAGCCAGTATTACGAGTTGAACGCCAAATACACCCTCCCGAGCAGCTACTTCGCGAAGGATTGGGGTGCGTACATCTCCGGTGCGTATGGCTGGTTTAACGTCCAGAAAGGTCCGACGGGCTTCGGTATCATCATTCCGAGCTATCAGACCTGGAACGCCGGTCTCGCCTTTACCTACAAGGTCTTCACGCTTGACCTGCGGTACAGCGACACGAACCTCACCCGCACCGGCTGCATCTCCTTCTGGAACGCAGCTCCTGGCTCGACGAGCCTTGGCGGATGGTGCCGCGGCGACTTCACGGCGAAGCTCGCTTTCGACCTCCTCGCTGCGACGAACCTGAAGTAAGCGACGGTCAAACCAAAATCAGAACGGCCGCCTCCGGGCGGCCGTTTTGCTTTTGGGCTGTGCGTTGGAGGGCGGCTCGCGCGTCCGCTTCAGCGGCTGCAGGTGATCGCGACGATATCGGGGCAGGCGCCGCCGGCGCAGGCCTTCACCTGGCTGCCGGCCGGAACGCCGCCGGTGATCTCGGTCGGATCGATGCGGCCGAAGTCGACCGCCTTGGCGTATTCGCGCGCGCGGCACAGCGCCGACGCCGCGGCCGCGCCGCACGACTCGCCGGAAGCAAGGCACCGGTCAATGCCGTAGCCGTCGGAGGAATCGACGATGAAGATATGTGTTTCGGCGCGCGCCGATGGCGCGGTCGTGAGGCTCGCCAGCAAAACGAAAAGAGCCCGCCACTTCACGGTTGAATCCCCCAGACCACCGGCCCAATGAATGAAGGTGCGCTTTCAGGGTTGATCCGGCGTTAACGCGCGGGCCGGATGCGATAAGGCGATGAACAGACTTGTGAATTTCGTAACGAAGACGCCGCGCGCTTGCAATTGCACCCTTCGTCGCAATCGCCGCTTTTCTCGTCTCCTGTGTCTTTTCCGCCGCGCTTCGCCGGCTTCTGAAGCGGCCTCCCGCCCGCGGGGTGCGGCCCTTGACGGCGGAAAGCCTCGCCCGCATGGTGCGGGCCATGACGACTGCCCGCAACCGTTTCTTCGGCATTTGCCGCGAGATTATCTGCGCCTGAAGGGCGCGGGCGGGATCGTTTTCTCTCGACAATCAGAGATGAACGTCCTGGCCCGCCGGGCGAGGGACGTTCGATGGATCTTACGCTCTACAACACGCTGACGCGCACGAAGGAGGCTTTTCAGCCTATCGATCCCGCGCGCGTGCGTATGTATGTGTGCGGACCCACGGTCTACGACTTCGCCCATATCGGCAACGCGCGGCCGGTGATTGTATTCGACGTGCTGTTCCGGCTGCTGCGGCACGTCTACGGGCCGGATCACGTCAAATACGTCCGCAACGTCACCGACGTCGACGACAAGATCAATGCCCGCGCCGCCGAGCGCGGCATTTCGATCCGCGCGCTCACCGAAGAGACCTACAAGAACTTCAAGGAGGACGTCGCGGCGCTCGGCTGCCTGCCGCCGACAGTGGAGCCGCGCGCGACCGAGCACATCGAGGAGATGAAGACGCTGATCGAGCGGCTCCGCGCCGCTGACTTCGCCTATGTCGCCGAGGATCACGTGCTCTTCCACGTCGCCGCCATGCCCGATTACGGCAAGCTGTCGCGGCGTTCGCTCGACGAAATGGAAGCGGGCGCCCGCGTCGAGATCGCACCCTACAAGCGCGATCCCATGGATTTCGTGCTGTGGAAGCCCTCGAAGCCCGGCGAGCCCGCCTGGCCCTCGCCCTGCGGGATTGCGACGCCCGGGCGCCCCGGCTGGCACATCGAGTGCTCGGCCATGAGCTGGAAGCACCTCGGCGAGACCTTCGATATCCATGGCGGCGGCATTGACCTCGTCTTTCCGCACCACGAGAACGAGATCGCGCAGTCGCGTTGCGTCTTTCACACGCCGGTCATGGCGCGTTTCTGGATGCATAACGGCTTTTTGCAGGTCGAAGGCGAGAAGATGTCGAAGTCCCTCGGCAACTTCGTGACGATCCACGAGCTCTTGGCCGATTGGCCGGGCGAGGCGATCCGCTTCGCCATGCTGCAATCGCATTACCGGCAGCCGGTCAACTGGACGGAAGCGGGTCTGCGCGAGGCCAAGCGCACGCTCGATCACTGGCAATCGCTGACGGCCGACGCAAAGCCCGGCATGCTCTGCGCGGATATGGTCGCGGCCCTTGCCGACGATCTGAACACGCCGAAGGCATTCGCGGCGCTCCACGAATTGCGCAGCGAAGCCGCCAAGGGCGCCAAGGGCGCGGCGGCAAGCCTCAAGGCGAGCGCGCAGCTGATCGGGCTCTTGCAGGTCAGCGCCGCCGAATGGGCGGCGTGGCGGCCGGCCTCGCTTGTGATCGACGAGGCGTGGGTGAAAGCCCGCATCGATGCGCGCAACGCCGCCCGCAAGGCGAAGGACTTCAAGGAAGCCGATCGCATTCGCGGCGAGCTTGACCAAGCGGGCGTGGAACTCGAAGACCGCAAGGACGGCACCACGGTCTGGAAAGTGAAGCAGGTGGCGTGATGAAAGAACGCCTTTATCTCTTCGACACGACGCTGCGCGATGGCGCGCAGATGAATGGCGTCGACTTCACGCTTGCCGACAAGCTCCGCGTGATAAAGCTTCTCGACGGCCTCGGCGTCGATTACGTCGAGGGCGGTTATCCGGGGGCGAACCCGACCGACACGGCGCTCTTTTCCGAGCCGCGGGATTTGCGCGCGAAATTCACCGCCTTCGGCATGACCAAGCGCGCCGGCCGCTCCGCCTCCAACGATCCCGGCTTGGCGCAAGTGCTCGCCGCCAAGGCCGACGCCATATGCCTCGTCGGCAAGAGCTCGGCCTTCCAGGTGCGCGTCGCGCTTGAAGTGAAGCCCGAGGAAAATCTCGCCGCGATCAGGGAATCGATCGAAGCCGCGAAAGCCACCGGCCGCGAGGCCATGCTCGACTGCGAGCATTTCTTCGACGGCTACAAGGACAATCCCGATTACGCGCTGGCCTGCGCCAAGACCGCCTACGATGCCGGCGCCCGCTGGATCGTCTTGTGCGACACCAATGGCGGCACGCTGCCGCATGAGGTCGAGACGATCGTCGGCGCCGTCACCAAGATCATTCCCGGCGATCATGTGGGCATTCACGCCCATAACGACACCGAACAGGCGGTAGCGAACTCGCTCGCCGCCGTCCGCGCGGGCGCCCGCCAGATCCAGGGCACGCTCAACGGCGTCGGCGAGCGTTGCGGCAACGCCAATCTCTGCTCGATCATCCCGACGCTCTTGCTGAAGCCCGATTACGCCGCGCGGTTCGACATCGCGGTGAAGCCCGACGCCCTCTCGCAGCTCACCCACGTCTCGCACACGCTTGACGAGATGCTGAATCGCGCGCCCGACCGTCACGCGCCCTATGTCGGCGAAAGCGCCTTCGCCACCAAGGCCGGCATCCACGCTTCGGCCATCATGAAGAATCCGAAAACTTACGAGCACGTGGCGCCCGAAGCCGTCGGCAACCGCCGCAAGCTTCTCGTCTCCGATCAGGCCGGCCGCTCCAACGTGCTCGCGGAACTGGAACGCCTGGGGGTCGCGATCGACAAGGACGACCCGCGCCTGGCGCGGCTCCTCGAGGAGGTGAAGGAGCGCGAGGCCAAGGGCTATGCCTATGAAGCGGCGGACGCCTCCTTCGCGCTTCTCGCCCGCCGCGTGCTTGGCAAGGTGCCGAATTTTTTCGACGTCGAGCGCTTCAGCGTCAATGTCGAGCGCCGCTACAACGTCAAGGGCGAACTCGTCACGGTGGCGGAAGCCACCGTGAAGGTGAAGGTCGGCGGCGAGACGTTGATCTCCGCGGGCGAGGGCAACGGTCCGGTCAACGCGCTTGACGTCGCGCTGAGGAAGGACCTCGGCAAGTACCAGCCCTACATCGCGGGGCTTCGCCTCACCGATTACCGCGTGCGTATCCTCGATGGCGGCACCGAGGCGGTCACCCGCGTCTTGATCGAATCGGCGGATGAGCAGGACGAGCGCTGGACCACGGTGGGCGTTTCGCCGAATATCATCGACGCCTCGTTTCAGGCGCTCGTCGATTCCATCACCTGGAAGCTTCTGAAGAGCAACGCACCGGCGTAACGATGATCGATCACATTTCCATCGGTGTCCGCGATCTCGCCGCGAGTGCGCGTTTTTACGACGCAATCTTGGCGCCGCTCGGCTACGAGAAAATGCACGATCGCGAAAAAACCGTGGGCTGGGCGCGCGCGGGCAAGACGCACGCCGAATTCTGGATCAACGCGCGCCCTCATATGCCGCCGGCGCCGGCGGACAGCGGCGTTCATGTTTGCCTGCGCGCATCCAACACGGCCGCCATCGAAGCCTTCCACGCGGCGGCGCTTGCGGCGGGCGGCACTTCCGACGGCGCGCCGGGCGCGCGTCCGCAATACAGCAAGACCTATTACGCCGCCTTTATCCGCGATCCGGACGGCAACAAGATCGAGGCCGTGACCTTTCTCGCGGCGAAATAAATCGCCCGGTTCGGCGCGAAAAACACCGCGATCGGCTCCGTCGAGGGGCGAACAAAAGCAAAGCCTGAGCCGGGAGCTCAGGCTTTGCCGCACCTACGCTACGCCACGAAGCTCAGTGGTGGTGACCGATCAGCACCAGGAGAAGCAAGGCGAGCAACACAATGCCGCCTCGATCGAGAAGCGCAAGAATCAGAATAACGATCAAAATAATCGTCAGCATCGCCGCTTCCCCGGTTTACGAACAATCAACATCGTCCGTCCGGAAAAGTTCCGCTTCGATCTTACGCTGCGCGGGACCCGCGGCCCTAGATTCCCTCGACCACGGCCTTCGCCGCTTTGCCATGGAGCTCGGTCTCCGAAACGTGGCGGAGCGCCGCCCTGAGTTTCGGCAACACGTCTTCGATCCGCTCGGCGACGAGGTAGTTCGGGCCGTTGTAAAGATAGCCCTCGGTCCCGAGATGCTTGAGCAATTCGATGAGCGGACTCCAATAGCCGAGGATGTTGGCGAGCAAGACCGGCTTCTTGTGGCGGCCGAGCTGCAGCCAGGCGAGTTGTTCGACGAGCTCCTCGAGCGTGCCGATTCCGCCGGGCAGCGCCACGAAGGCATCGGCGCGCTCGAACATCATGCGTTTGCGCTCGTGCATGTCGGACACGACGACGATTTCGCGCGCGCCTTGCTCCGCATGTTCGCGCGCCACCAGGAAGTGGGGGATGATCCCCAGCACCTTGCCGCCTTCGGATTCCGCCGCGCGCGCGACCTCGCCCATCATGCCGATGCCGCCGCCGCCATAGACGAGGCGGATTTTTTCGCGCGCGAGCGCCGTCCCCAGCATCCGCGCGGCTTCGAGATAACGCGGATTGTTGCCGCTGGAAGAGCCGCAATAGACGCAGACGTTTTTCAGCTCGGCCATTTGAGGATCAATTGTCGGCGGCGTATTTGAAGCCGTTGCCGTCCCAGCGATAGCGCTCGATAACGGAACTCGTGCGGCCGCTTTGATCGGTGCGCGGGGTGGTGACCTCGATCACGCCGGAGCGGTCGACCGTGATGGAGCCCGCGGCTTCGACGAACAGAAACGGCTTGCCCTCGCCCTGATCGTCGCTGGTGAAATCGACGGGCAAGTATTCGCCGCGGTCGCCGTCCCACTGATAGACGATCACGGCGCTTGCGTCGGAGGTCACCGATCCGCGCACGACGATCTCATCGATGCCGTCTCCGTTGAGGTCCGCGATCACGATAATGCTGTCCTTGCCGCCCGATTTCAGCGTGAGGAACTGCTCGCCGATCCCGTCGAAGCGTTGCGTGCCCTTCGGCAGCGCGATTTCGAGGCGCGCGGGCTCGCCGGTCGCCCGCACCGCGGTGACGGTCGCCGTCTGGCCCGGCCCCAGGCGCGCGGTCGCGGTCGCGCTTTGCGCGGCGGCGGCAAGCGCCGTGGCGAGAAGGAAAAGCGTGGCGAAGACGATCCGCGGCATGACCACTCCGTATGGGGGAATCGGCAGTCGATATAGGAGCACATCCATGGCTTTGAAATAGGCCTATTTTTCGGCGTGGCAGGGTGTCGCAACCCGCTTTATATAAGCTCCGCCGACCTCGGCCGGACACCGAGATACAAAGGCGCCGGGATCGGTCAGCCGCAATGAACATTCACGACAAAGAGCTTTCCAAAAACGCCGCGGTCCGCGCCGAGAGCGTAGCCGCTCCCGCCGCGACGGAGAGGCGGACGCGCGCGCACGGCTTCTCGGCGAAGGGCGGCACGCTTGTCTCCACCATCGTCGGCCTGTGGCCGCATATGTGGCCGGCGGCGCGCGCCGACCTGAAGCTCCGCGTGGTGATGGCGTTCTTCCTGCTCGTCGCGGCGAAGCTTGTGACCATCGTCGTTCCCTTCAGCTTCAAATGGGCAACCGATGCGCTGGTGGCGGTATCCGAAGGCCGCACGGGAAATAACACCGGCGCCATTTCCGCGATCATGCTGGCGCCCGCGGCCCTGGTGCTCGCCTACGCGGCGCTCCGCGTCTCCATGGCGTTGCTGACGCAACTGCGCGACGGCCTCTTCGCCAAGGTCGCGCTGCACGCCGTGCGGCGGCTCGCGCATCTCACCTTCGAGCACATGCATGCGCTGTCGCTTCGCTTTCATCTCGAGCGCAAGACCGGCGGCCTCACGCGCGTCCTCGAGCGCGGGCGGAACGGCATCGAGGAATTGGTGCGGCTGGTCATTTTGCAGATGGCCCCCACCGTCGTCGAGCTTTGTCTCGTCATGGGCGTGCTGCTGTTCGTGTTCGACTGGCGCTACGCGCTAGCCGTGCTCGCCACGATTCTCATCTATATGACGTACACCTACCGCGCCACCCAATGGCGCATCGCCATTCGCAAGAACATGAACGAGTCCGACACCGACGCCAACGCCAAGGCGGTCGACTCGCTTCTCAACTACGAGACGGTGAAATATTTCGGCGCCGAAGCGCGCGAGACCGAGCGCTACGACCGCACCATGGCGCGCTACGAAAAGGCGGCGACCTCGACCTACACTTCGCTCGCGGTGCTGAACGCGGGACAGGCGGTGATCTTCACCCTCGGGCTTGCCGCCGTGATGCTGCTGGCCGCCTTCGACGTGCAGGCGGGCAAGCGCACGATCGGCGATTTCGTCATGGTCAACACCATGCTGATCCAGCTCTATATCCCGCTTAATTTCATGGGAATGCTCTATCGCGAGATCAAGCAGGCGATCACCGATATCGAGATCATGTTCAACATTATTTCGCGCAATCCCGAGATCGAGGACCGGCCCGGCGCCGCGCTCCTCGACGTGCGCGAGGGGGCGGTGCGTTTCGACAACGTCCACTTCACTTATGAGCTCGGCCGGGAAATCCTGAAAGGCGTTTCCTTCGAGGTGCCGCCGGGGAAGACGCTCGCGATCGTCGGTCCCTCGGGCGCCGGCAAATCGACCATTTCACGTCTCTTATTTCGCTTTTACGAGATCTCGTCCGGTCGCATCCTGATCGACGGCCAGGACATCCGCGACGTGACGCAGCTTTCGTTGCGCGCCGCCCTCGGCATGGTCCCGCAGGACACCGTGCTGTTCAACGACACCATTCGCTACAACATCCGCTACGGCCGCTGGGACGCAACCGACGCGGAGATCGAGGAAGCAGCCGCGCTCGCGCAGATCGACGAATTCATCCGCTCGACGCCGAAGGGCTACGAGACCGAAGTCGGCGAGCGCGGCCTGAAACTGTCGGGCGGCGAGAAGCAGCGCGTGGCGATCGCCCGCACCATCCTCAAAGGGCCGCCGATCCTCGTCCTCGATGAGGCGACTTCCGCCCTCGATTCCTACACCGAGAAGGAAATCCAGGACGCGCTCGATCGCGTTTCAAAGGGCCGCACCACACTGGTGATCGCGCACCGGCTTTCGACCGTGGTCGGCGCCGATGAGATCATCGTGCTGGATGAGGGGAGGGTCGTGGAGCGCGGCCGGCACGCCGAATTGCTCGCGCAGGGCGGCCTTTATGCCGGCATGTGGAATCGCCAGCGCGAAGCGGAAGAGGCGCGCGAGAAGCTCAGACTTGCCGGCGAGGATGCGGCGGAGGCGATTGTGCCTGCGAAATCAGCGCCGCTATCGCATACCGTAGAATAATTTATAAGGTTGGCCGATTCCGATGTCCCTCCTCGATTCGATCAAGAAGAACCTCGCGCCGATCCACCCGGAAGGTTACCCCTTCATCGGCGCCTTCGCCCTCGTCGCAATCTTTCTGTTTTGGCTCGCGCGGCCGCTCGGCTGGATCGGCGTGATCGCCACCGTCTGGTGCGCGTATTTCTTTCGCGATCCGAAGCGCGTCGTCCCGGTCGGCGAAGGTCTCGTGGTTTCGCCCGCTGACGGCCGCATCTCGCAAGTAGCGCTTGCATCGCCGCCACCCGAACTCGAAATGGGGCCGGAGCAGCGCGTGCGCATCTCCATTTTCATGAATGTGCTCGACGTGCACGTGAACCGCGCGCCGGTCGCCGGCGAGGTACGGCGCATCGTCTACAAGGCCGGCAAGTTCATCAACGCCGATCTCGACAAGGCGAGCGAGGACAACGAGCGCAACAGCGTTCTGTTGCGTACGAGCCTCGGTCCGGTTGCGGTAGTGCAGATCGCCGGCCTGATCGCGCGCCGCATCGTCTGCTTCGTGCGCGAAGGAACGAGTGTCGCCGCCGGCGAGCGCATCGGCCTGATCCGCTTCGGCTCGCGCGTCGATCTCTATCTTCCTGGCAATGTCAGGCCGCTCGTTTCCGAAGGCCAGACGGCGCTCGCGGGTGAAACCGTAATCGCCGATCTTTCGGCGCAGTCGCGCACATTAACCTTCCGTAACGATTAAGTGGCGCGGGCCTGCTTCCGCGACTGCGCGGCAAGGAGTATTCTCCTGTCATGTCCAATCTCTTCGCGCCGTTCGACCCCGACAACGAAGAGCCGCGCCGCCGCCGATTCAAACCGGTGCCGGTGCGGAGGCTCCTGCCCAATCTCGTCACGCTGCTCTCGCTTTGTCTCGGCCTCACCGCGATCCGTGTCGCGGTCGAGGGCAAGTTCGAGCTTGCGATCGCGGCCATCGTCGTCGCCGCGATCCTCGACGGGCTCGATGGCCGCATCGCGCGCTTCCTGCAAAGCACGTCGCGCTTTGGCGCCGAACTCGATTCGCTCGCCGATTTCGTGAACTTTGGCGTCGCGCCCGCGATCGTTCTCTACTTCTGGGGGCTCTCGTCGCTCCGCTCGGCCGGCTGGATCGCGGCGCTTGTCTTCGCGATTTGCACCTCGCTCCGGCTCGCGCGCTTCAACGTCATGCTCGACGATCCCAACAAGCCGCCCTATGCCGGGAATTTCTTTGTCGGCGTCCCGGCGCCGGCCGGCGCTTTGATCGTGATGCTGCCGGTCTATCTCGAACTCGTCGGCTTGCCGCGCACGGGCGTCAGCCCCGCCTTCGCGCTCGTCTATACGATCGGGATCGCGCTTTTGATGGTTTCGTCGCTTCCCACCTGGTCGGGAAAGCGCGTCTCCGCCCGCGTGCCGCGCGATTATGTGCTGCCGATCTTCGTTTTGGTCGTGCTCCTGGTGGCGCTCCTGGTGAGCTATCCATGGGAACTGCTCACGGCAGGCTCGCTTGCTTATCTCGCCTGCATCCCGCTCGCTTACATGCATTACCAACGGCTTGAGCGCGCCCATCTGGCCGCCGCTTCCGGCGGAATGCTGCATGACGGCGCCGATGCGGAAGAAGTTGATCGGCCGAACCGGCTGAACTGACCAAAAATACGTCAGTGATCCTGCCGCGCCGCAGCAAGAAGCTGCCGTTCAGGTTTTCGAATTGCGGCCTACGACGGCGCTGACAGCGGGCGCGTTTTGTGTATGCTTTCGGGCAAACGCCGCCTGAATCAAAGAAGCCAAACGGCACGATCAGGCAAATCAGCCAAAGGGGAGGTTTCGATGCTGCGTTCACCGATCAATCGACGGACTCTCTTGAAAACCACGGCGCTGGCCGCCACCACGGCCGTCGCCTCACCTTATATCAGCGGCGCCCATGCCGCCGGCAGCCTGACCTTGGGCTGCTGGGACCATTGGGTGCCGAATGCCAACAACGCCCTGCTCAAGCTTTGCAACGAATGGGGCGAGAAGAACAAGGTCGATGTCCACATCGACTTCATCACCTCGCAAGGCGAGAAGGACAAGCTGACGGCCGCGGCCGAGGCGCAAGCCGGCACCGGCCACGACATCATGTCGCATCGCGACTGGAACATTCAGGTGCACCAGCGCTCGCTCGAGCCGCTCGACGAGGTCGTCAACCAGCTGATCAAGCAATACGGTCCGATCAGCCCGGTCGCCGAATATCTCGCCAAGATCAAAGGCACGTGGCGCGGCGTGCCGACCGCGGTCGGCAGCCAGGTGAAGCCCTGCTGCTCGCGCCTCGATCTCTACAAGGAACATGCGGGACTAGATCTGCGCGAAATTTTCCCGGCCGATGAATCGAAGTACGACAAGGCGAAGATGGAGGCCTGGAACTGGGATCTCTATCTCTCCACCGCCGAGAAGCTGTTCAAGGCGGGCTTCCCGGTCGGCTTGCCGATGGGCCAGACGAGCGACGCCGTCGACTGGGTCGGCGCGCTGTTCAATTCGTTCGGCGTCGTGATGGTCGACGAAAAGGACAACGTGAAGATCAATTCGGACGAGACGCGGCAGGCCCTCGAATATCTGAAGAAGCTGATGGCGGTGAATCCGCCGGAGGTCTACGCCTGGGACGATGCCGGCAACAACCGCTGGCTGATCTCCGGCAAAGGCTCCGGCATCATGAATCCGCCGAGCGCCTGGGCGGTCGCCAAGCGCGACAATCCGAAAGTGGCCGAGAATTGCTGGACGCATCCGATGCCGCGGGGTCCCAAGGGCCGCTTCGTCGGCCAGCTGCCGCAGAACTACGGCGTCTGGAGCTTCTCGAAGAACAAGCAGGCCGCGAAAGACCTTCTGCTGCACCTGTCGCAGCGGGAATCGATGCAGCAGCTCGTGGCGGCGTCGATCGGTTACGATCTGCCCTCGTTCAAGAGCATGTACGACTTCGATACCTGGAAGACCGTCGAGCCGCCGCTCGGCACCGTCTACAGCTATCCCCCGCGCGCGGATGAGGTGACGTCGATCGCCGGCGCTCCCTCGCGCTCGGAGGTCGGTGCCCAGATCTACAATCAGGCCATCAACACCGTGATGGTGGCCAAGTTCACGCAAGGGAACGAAAAGCTCGACGACGTGATCAAATGGGCCGAGAAGGAACTCGAAGGCACGTTGCGCGCTTGATCGCGTAGCGCGCGGCTGATTCACGTGCCGGGCGAGCCCGGCACGTGAATGTACTGCGATAACCAGGGGGAAGGCTGATGGTCGACACCGTGCATCGATCGTGGAGCCCGGGGCTTGCTGGCGAGGCCGCTCGTCCAAGAACAAGCAGCCTGCACCGGTTCATGCGGCGTCGTTCGGCCGTCGCCTTGCTGATGTGCCTGCCGCTGATCGTGATCATCGTGGGGCTGGTGGCGTATCCCGCGCTCTATTCGATCTATCTCTCGATGCTCAACAAGGCGCAGACGCGATTTATCGGGCTCGATAATTTCAGCTTCCTGTTGTCGCGCGACGTGTTCTGGATGGTCGTTCTGCAGTCCGCGATTTTTGCGCTCTCTGCGGTTTTCTTCAAAGCCCTGATCGGTCTCATCACCGCGCATCTCATCAACAATCTGCCGGTCAAGGGGCAGCGGAAGTGGCGCGGCATGTTGCTGGTTCCCTGGGTCATTCCGCTGGCGCTGTCCTCGCTCGGCTGGTGGTGGCTGTTCGATCCGACGCACTCGGCTTTCAACTGGATTTTGGAGGGCCTCGGCTTTCATGAGGTCGCTTGGCTCAGCGATCCCTATTGGGCGCGCTTTTCCGTCATCCTCGTCAATGTCTGGTACGGCGCGCCGTTCTTTTTGATCATGTACCTCGCGGCGCTCAAATCGGTGCCGGAGCAACTCTACGAGGCGGCGGCAATCGACGGCGCCAATGCCTGGCAGAAATTCGTCCACATCACGCTACCGATGATGCGGAACATCATCGCCATCACGGTGCTGTTCTCGCTCATCGTGACCTTCGCCAATTTCGACATCGTGCAGATCATGACCGCCGGCGGCCCGCGCAACATGACGCATGTGTTCGCGACCTACGCGTTCCTGCTCGGCATCCGCTCCGGCGACATCCCGCTGGGTTCGGCGGTGTCGCTCTTCATGCTGCCGATCCTCGCCATATCGGCGATCTTCATTCTGCGCGGCGTGCGGAAGCGCGGAAGGGAGATCGGATGACGGCGGCGTCGGTTGTCACGGAGGCGCCGCGCGCCGCGCGGAAGTCGAGCCTGAAACGCGACCGCCGCTGGGCGCTGATTGCGTCCTACGTATTTCTCGTGCTGTTCGCGATCTTCTTCCTGGTGCCGCCCTATTACATGATCGTGACGGCGCTGAAGAGCGATGCCGAGGTCGCGCATATGGCGACCAATCCCTGGATCATTGCCGACGGCGTCACTTTCGACCAGTTCAGGCTTCTCTTCACGCAGAGCGATTTCCTGATCTACTTCAAGAACACCGCGATCGTCACGGTCTGCGTCGTTGCGATCACCATGGTCGTTTCGGTGCTCGCCGCTTTTTCGCTGGGGCGGATGAAATTCTGGGGGTCGAGCATTTTGGCCACCGGCATATTCCTCACCTATCTCGTGCCGGATACACTTTTGTTCATTCCGCTGTTCCAGATCGTGCGCGGGCTCGGCCTCTTGAACTCCTATTGGGGCATGGTGCTCGTCTATCCGACCCTCACCGTGCCGTTCTGCACCTGGATCATGATCGGCTATTTCCAGTCCATTCCGAAGGAACTGGATGAGGCCGCCTTGATCGACGGGGCGGGCCACATGCAGATGCTGCTCAAGATCTTCATTCCCGTGGCGCTGCCCGGCATCATTGCCGCGACGATTTTCGCCTTCACGGTGTCGTGGGCGGCCTTCGTCTATCCGATGGCCTTCCTCTATTCGTCCGACCAGCAGGTGCTCACCGTCGGCACGGTGACGAGCCTGATCCGCGCCGACGTCTACAAGTGGGGGATGTTGATGGCGGGCGCGCTGACCGCCGCGGCGCCGCCGCTCATCATTTATGCGTTTCTGATGGACTACTACATCGCCGGGCTCACCGCCGGCGCGACCAAGGGCTGAACCATGGCTGACGTCGCATTGCGTAACGTGGTGAAGCGATATGACGAGATCGATGCGGTGCGCGGCATCAATCTCGACATTCCCAACAACGAATTCGTCGTATTGGTCGGCCCGTCCGGCTGCGGCAAGAGCACGACCTTGCGCATGATCGCGGGGCTCGAGGAATTGACCTCGGGCGACATCTATATCGGCGGTGAGATCGTCAATGATCTCCCGCCGAAGGACCGTGACGTCGCCATGGTGTTCCAGAATTACGCCCTCTATCCGCACATGACGGTTTTCGAGAACATGTCGTTCGGATTGAAGCTGCGCAAATTCTCCAAGGACGAGATCCGCCGCCGCGTCGACAACGCCGCCCGCATTCTCGACATCACCGAACTGCTCGATCGCCGGCCGAAGGCGCTCTCCGGCGGCCAGCGCCAGCGCGTCGCCATGGGCCGCGCCATCGTGCGCAACCCGAAGGTGTTCCTGTTCGACGAACCGCTTTCGAACCTCGACGCCAAGCTCCGCGTGCAGATGCGCACCGAAATCAAGCGCGTGCACCAGCAGGTGAAGACGACGACCGTCTACGTCACCCACGACCAGGTCGAGGCGATGACGCTCGCCGACCGCGTGGTGGTGATGAATGACGGCCGCATTGAGCAGATCGGGCCGCCGCACGAGCTTTATCATTCGCCGAAGACCCGCTTCGTCGCGGGCTTCATCGGCTCGCCGGCCATGAACTTTCTGCCGTGCCGGGTTGAAAAGAACGGCGCCGGGCTCGTGTTAAGCGTCGCTGACGGCCTCACCTTTCCGGTGCCGGCCGACCGCACCGGCCGCTACAGCGCCGCGGCCGGCAAGGAGGTCGTCTTTGGCCTCCGCCCCGAGCACATCACCGAGCCGCGCGGGGGCGGCGAGGGCGACAAGAGCGAATTCACCGTCAAGCTCGATGTCGTGGAACCCATGGGCATGGAGACAATGGTGTTCTTCCGCCTCAACGGCACCGAGGTCTGCGGCCGTGTCGAGCCCACGAGCGCCTCGAGTCCCGGCCAGCCCATGCGGCTCCGTGCCAATCTCAATCACATGCACCTGATCGATCCCGCCACCAATCTCGCCCTCTAGCCCGACGAATCCGCATGGCAGCACGACGCCTTCGCGGCGTGGACGGACGCCGCATGAAAGGCTATTCGACTGCGTTCCCAAGGAGAGTATTGCAATGGTCAAGATGCTCGATCCCAAGAATTTCACCGCGCTTGTCACCGGCGCCACCGCCGGGTTTGGCGCCGCCCTTTGCCATCGCTTCGTCGGCGCCGGAGGCAAGGTGATCGCGACCGGCCGCCGCAAGGAGCGGCTGGAGGCGCTGAAGAAGGAACTCGGGGCGAATTGTCACATCGCGTCGCTTGACGTCACCGACAAGAAGGCGGTTGACGCGCTCGCGGCCGGTCTTCCTGCCGCCTTCGCCAAGGTGAACGTGGTTGTGGCCAATGCCGGCCTCGCGCTTGGGCTTGAGCCCGCGCAAAAGGCGAACATGAACGACTGGGAAGGGATGGTCGCCACCAACATCAATGGCCTGCTCTATACCGTGCGGGCGTTCCTGCCGGGCATGGTCGAGCGCGACGAAGGGCACGTCGTCCTGCTCGGCTCGGTGGCGGGCGATTATCCATACCCCGGCGGCAACGTGTATGGCGCCACCAAGGCCTTCGTGAAGCAGTTCGCGCTGAACCTGCGTGCCGACCTTCTCGGCGCCAATGTGCGCGTGACCAATGTCGAGCCGGGCCTCGCGGAAACCGAGTTCTCGCTGGTGCGCTTCAAGGGCGACGCCGATAAGGCGAAGGTGCCCTATCAGAACATCGCGCCGATGACCGCCGACGACATCGCCGAGCAGATCTTCTTCTGCTGCTCGCTGCCGCGCCACGTCAACATCAACCGCATCCAGTCGATGGCGACGATGCAGGCCTTCGGGCCGTTCGCCTTCAAGCGGGGCTGACGCGGAACGCCGCTACGCGGCCATCGGGTAACCGGGCATCAATTTGTAGGGATGTTCCCAGCCCGGAAGCGCCTTGAGCCGCTCGAGCCAGGCGCCGATCGCGGGATGCTCTTTGGCGATGTCGAAGCCGAATTCCTCGGCGGGATAATACATGTAGCCGCACATGGAAATGTCGGCGATCGTCGGCTTCTCGCCGAGCAGGAACGGGCGGCCGGCAAGCCGCTTGTTCACGATCGCGAGATTCCCGTCGAGCCTTCCCTTGAAGAAGGCAACGACCGCAGGATCGACGCCCTTGGCCCAGTTCCGTAAAAAGCGATAGGGCCCGAGGAAGCCGTTGATCTTCTGGTTGTCGAAGATCATCCAGCGCAGCGACTCCATCCAGTCATCGGCGCTCTGTGGCAGGAACTTTCCGCTTTTCTTCGCGAGGTGATTGATGATGACGGCGGACTGCGAAAGCTTCTTGCCGCCGTCGACGAGCACCGGCGCCTCGCCCATCTCGTTTACTTCCTCGCGGTATTTCGGCGTGCGCGTCTCGCCGCCCTTGAAGAAATCGACCCAGATCGGTTCCCACTTGGCGCCGATGAGGTTCAGCATCAGGGCCGCGCGGTAGGAATTTCCCGACTGCGCGAAGCAGTAGAGCTTGTAATCGGACATGGAGTGGCCCCGGGCTGTTGGCGTCGAGCCAGTCTAGATCGAAAGCCCGAAATTCTCCAACAACCCGCGCTCGCCCTTCGGCGTGATGTTGAGCCCGCGGCTGTCCCGCATGTGCTCGACCCAGCCCATTTCGAAGCAGCGCTCGGCGAGTGCCGCGCCAATCGCGCCTCCGAGATGCGGCCGGCGCTCGGTCCAGTCGAGGCAGGGCCGGCACAGAACCCGGCGCCCGACGCGGGCCTTCGCAAGATCGACGCCGAGTTTCGAAAGAAATTTGTCGCCGGAAGGCGTGAGATCGCCGCCTTCGTCGCCGAGCACGAGATGCTTGTGCGCGCAGAGGCTGTCGGCGAGGCCGACGCCGAGCTGGCCGGCGAGATGATCGTAGCAGGTGCGGGCGCGGCGCCATTTCTGTTCGAGCTTGGAGTAGGGCCGGTAGCGCGGCGGCGACATCGCGGCGACATCCATGATCCCTTCCAGCATGCGGCCGACGCGAGGGCCGGCAAGGCGAAAGTAGCGGTGCCGTCCCTGTTTCACCTGCGTCAGCAATTTCGCATTCGAAAGCTTGGAAAGATGTCCGCTCGCGGTCTGCGGTGTGATCCCGGCCGAGAAGGCGAGCTCGCTCGCGGTCAGCGCGCGGCCGTCGAGCAACGCGCAGAGGATGTTGGCGCGCGCGGGATCGCCCACGAGCGCCGCCACTTCCGCAACTTCGTTCACGCCTTCCATGGGGCGAATATGGTCTGATCGAGCCGCGATTGCCATTGTCGATACTTCGGCACGCGCCGTAGCGATTGTCGCGGTTTCGGGTGGCTGAAATTGCTTCCTGGGCGTTGAATGGCGAAACACCACGGTGAGGCCGATGAATTTCTCCAATGCGAATGTCCCGAAGGAAGTCCGGAGCCCCGCGCAAACGGAGCACCACAAGTCAATCGTGCTGTTCGCGATGTGCATCGCGGTCTTCATCGCGCAACTCGACATATCGGTGGTGACGCTTGCGCTGAAGCAAATTGGCGCCGGGCTCGATGCGGGCGTGAGCGCGCTGCAGTGGGTGATCGATGCCTATAATCTTTTCTACGCATGCTTTCTGCTGACGGCGGGAATCCTCGGCGACCGCTTCGGCCGCCGGGCAATGTTCAATGCCGGCATCATCCTGTTCGCCGTCGGCTCGCTGATCTGTGGATTTTCGCCGAATGCAGCGCTCTTGATCGTGGGCCGCGCGGTCACGGGTCTCGGCGCGGCCTTCGTCATTCCGACGTCGCTCGCGATTCTTTCCTCCGCCTATCTCGATCACGCGGAGCGCGCGCATGCGATCGGCATTTGGGCGAGCTGCAACGCGCTCGCACAGCTCTTCGGCCTCACGGCCGGCGGCTTCGCCGTCGATTATCTCGGCTGGCGCTGGATCTTCCTCTTGGTCGTTCCCGCCTGCGTGCTCGGCTGCTTTTTGGCGCTCCGCTTCGTCACCGAATCCTACGGCGGCAAGGAGCGCGGCCTCGACATCCCGGGCCAGATCCTCGCCGTCCTTGCGCTGGGCGGTTTCGCGTTCGGCTTCATCGAGGCGCCGCTTATCGGCTGGCTCTCGTGGGCTGTCTTGTTTTCGCTCCTGATTGCCGCCGCGGCGACGATCATCTTCGCGCGCGTCGAGGTAAATACAAAAGACGCGCTGGTGCCGGGATTTCTTTTTCGCCGGACCCGCTTTCCGGCGGCGCTTCTGATCGCGATTGCGATGACATTCGGCATGTACGCGACGACCTTCCTCACGCCGCTCTATCTGCAGAACGTCCTGCACGATTCCGCCGTTGTGGCCGGAATCGAGATGCTGCCGATGTCGGTTTCGTTCCTGATCGTGGGACGCGCGTCGGGGAAGCTCGCGATCCGTTTCGGCCCGCGCGCGGTGATGGCCGGCGGCACGGCGGCGATGGGGGCGGGGCTTTTGATCCTGAGCGCGGTCTCGCTCGATTGGAGCCTGGCCGCGAACGTCGCGCTCGTTGAGTCTGGCGTTTTGATCGCCGGCGTCGGTCTTGGCCTCAACGCGGGCCCGGTGGTGAGCGCCGCGGTTTCAGCCGCGCCCGAATCCTACGCGGGCGTAGCCTCGGGCATCGTCAACACCGCGCGCATTGTCGGCGCGACGTTGGGCGTCGCCGTCCTCGGCGCGGTCTATGCTTCCAAGGCCGGACAAACGGCCGCCGACGCAGCCGGGATCGTCGAAGGCTTTCGGCTCGCGATGTGGGGCGCGGCGGCGAGCGAGTTGGTCGGCACCGTGGTGGCGCTTCTGTTCATCCGCTCGGACGCGCTCAGGCGCGAAGGCTAGGACCGCCTATTTCATCGTCGGAATCACGAACTCGGCGCCGTCCTTGATGCCGGAGGGCCAGCGGGCGGTGACCGTCTTCGTCTTGGTGTAGAAGCGGATCGAATCCGGCCCGTGCTGGTTGAGGTCGCCGAAGCCCGAGCGCTTCCAGCCGCCGAAGGTGTGGTAGGCAAGCGGCACGGGGATCGCGAAATTCACGCCCACCATGCCGACCTCCACCTTCGAGGCGAAGTCGCGCGCGGCGTCGCCGTCGCGGGTGAAGATCGAGACGCCGTTGCCGTATTCGTGCTTGCTCGGCAGCTCCAGCGCCTCGTGATAGTCCTTGGCGCGCACGACCGACAGCACCGGCCCGAAGATTTCTTCCTTGTAGATGCGCATGTCGGGCTTCACCTCGTCGAAGAGGCAACCGCCCATATAGAAGCCGTTCTCGTAGCCCTGCATTTTGAAGCCGCGGCCGTCGACCTTGAGCTTCGCGCCCTCCTTGATGCCGATCTCGACGTAGTTCTTCACCTTTTCGAGATGCTGCTTGGTGACCAAGGGGCCGAGGTCCGCGTCATTCGAGGTCGAGGGTCCGATCTTCAGGCTCTCCACCCGCGGGATGAGTTTTTCGACGAGCGTATCGGCGGTCTTCTTGCCGACCGGAACCGCGACCGAGATCGCCATGCAGCGCTCGCCCGCCGAGCCGTAACCGGCGCCGACGAGCGCGTCGACCGCCTGATCCAGGTCGGCGTCGGGCATTACGATCATGTGGTTCTTGGCGCCGCCGAAGCACTGCACGCGCTTTCCGCTCGCCGTGCCCCGCGTGTAGATGTATTCGGCGATCGGCGTCGAGCCGACGAAGCCGATGGCGCGGATGTCGGGATCGTCGAGGATCGCGTCGACCGCTTCTTTGTCGCCGTTGACGACGTTGAGGATGCCGGCCGGCAATCCCGCCTCGATCATCAGTTCCGCAAGCTTCATCGGCACGCCCGGATCGCGCTCCGACGGCTTCAGGATAAAGGCGTTGCCGCAGGCGATCGCCGGCCCGAACTTCCACATCGGAATCATCGCCGGGAAATTGAACGGGGTGATGCCGGCGACGACGCCGAGCGGCTGCCGCATGGAATAGAGGTCGATGCCGGGCCCGGCGCCTTCGGTGAAGTCGCCCTTCATCAGGTGCGGAATGCCGCAGGCGAACTCGATCACCTCGACGCCGCGCTGGATGTCGCCCTTGGCGTCGGCGACGGTCTTGCCATGCTCGCGCGCGAGCATGTCGGCGAGCTGCGCATTGTCGCGCTGTACGAGCTCGAGAAACTTGAACATCACCCGCGCGCGGCGCTGCGGATTGGTGTTGGCCCAGGCCGGCTGCGCGCTCTTCGCGTTTTCGACCGCGGCGCGTACTTCGGCTTTGGAGGCGAGCGCGACCTTGCCGATCACTTCGCCGGTCATCGGCTGGAATACGTCGCCGGTGCGGCCGGAGGCGCCTTTTACGTGCTTGCCGCCGATGAAATGTCCGATCTCACGCATCTTTTCCTCCCGACATTTTTTTCTGGAGAACGGCCCCGCACGCCGCTCCGTTCCGTCAAAAACTCCTAGCGCAGCGTAGCACCGGGCGGAAGACTTCGGGCGACACCGCGCCGCGACCCTGCTGCGCGGATGTGGGCCTTGAATAACATATTGGTTTTATTGACCTTTTCCCGCTCTCCATGGCCTTCGTCGCAACCATGCCCTCCCGCTCGCAGGTCCTTCGGCTCACTTAACGCTCTTTTAGCCGCGCGCCTTTAAGTCTGATGGCGGGGTGGCGCGCGCCAGAAGGCGTCGCGGAAGAAGGGAGAACCCGAATGGATCTCACCACGGCGCTCGGACTCGCCGCCGGTGCAGCGGTGGTCGTCACGCTCATTCTGCTGGGCGGCGATCTCCGCACATTCTACGACATGCACGCGATGATCGTGATCTTCGGCGGCTCGTTTGCCGCAACGCTGATCCGCTTTCCGCTGACGTCCATCCTGCACGGCATACCGCTTGGCCTGAAATACGTTTTCACCATGCGCCGCTGGACGCAGCGCGAACTCGTGGACGAAATCGCGCGGCTTGCCGAGATCTCCCGCAAGCTCGGCCCGCTCGGCCTTGAAAAGGAAGTCATCGACGACGAATTTCTCGCCACCGGCGTGCGCTATGTCGCCGACGGCTACGACGCGAATTTCATCCGCGAGGCGCTCGAGCGCGAGCGCGAAACCTTCCTCACCCATCTCGACGAGGGGCAGAAAATCTATCGCGCGGTGGGCGATTGCGCGCCGGCCTTCGGCATGGTCGGCACGCTCATCGGCATGGTGCAGATGTTCGCCAACATGACCGATCCGTCGAAGCTCGGCCCCTACATGGCGGTGGCGCTGCTCGCGACCCTCTACGGCGCGCTCGTCGCCAACATCCTGTGTCTGCCGATCGCCGACAAGCTGCACGGCAAGCTGCACGACGAGGAGGTCAATCGCACGCTCATCATCGACGGCGTGATGATGCTGCGCGAGTCGAAAAGCCCGCAGATCGTGCGCGAAATGCTTCTCGCCTATATCCCCGAACAGCGCCGTCCCGAGCCGGAGGCGGTGCCCGCCTGAGGCGGCGCCACAGCGTAAAGGGTATCGATCATGGCTCGGAAGCAAGCAGCACACGGAGGTCACGGCTGGTTCGTGACCTTCGCCGATTTGATGGGCTTGCTCGTCAGCTTTTTCGTGATGCTCGTCGCCTTCTCGACGCAGGACCGCGAGAAGATGCACATCGTGGCGGGCTCGATGCGCGACGCCTTCGGCGTCAAGCGCGAGCCGAGCCTCGCGGCACTCATCGAGGTCGACGGCCTGCCGACCCGGCCGCGCATGAAGAACACCCAGATGATTCCGCCGGAACTGGCCGCCGACCAGCCGAGCCCCGATCAGCAAGACCTGAAGTTGCAGGAAGGGATTGCGACGCGCGACCGCCAGTTCGCGCTCGCCGCCGCTTCGCTGCGGCAGGCCTTGCAGGAACTGCCGGAGATCGCGGAAATCTCCAAGCACATCGTGGTCACCGAAACGCTCGAGGGCATCAATATCGACATCGTCGATCAGGAAGGCCGCTCGATGTTCCCGGAGGGCGCGCGCGAGCCCTATGAACGCACGCGCCGGATCGTCGCCAAGCTCGCCGAGCAGATCCGCAAGATGCCTTACCGCGTGTCCGTCACCGGCCATACGGCGGCGACCAAGCTGGCGCCAAAGCCGGGCTACGGCGCTTTCGACCTTTCGGCCGACCGGGCCAATGCCGTGCGCCAGATCCTGCAGGAAGAGGGCGTGACGGGGCCGCAGATTTACGCCGTGTCGGGTCGCGCCGACACCGAGCCGCTCTTCCCCGAAGACCCGTATATGCCCGCGAACCGGCGCGTTTCGATCACGCTGATGAAGGAAGCGCCGCCGGCGCCCTTCGGGATCAAGCCCTGATCGTTGCTTGACCGGCTCTCGCCGTCGCCTACATCTTCTCGGGCGCGAGCGGAGGAACGAATGTCGCATCCCGCGGTCAAGGATCTCAGCGTCGAGGACGTGAAGGCCGGCATGGACGCCGGCAAGGTTCTGCTCGTCGACGTGCGCGAGCCCGACGAGCTTGCGGTCGAGCGCATTCCCGGCGCCGTCGAAATGCCGCTGAAGAGCTTCGATCCCGCGGCCTTGCCCGACCCCGGCGACAAGCAGCTGGTATTCTCCTGCCGCTCCGGCAACCGCTCGATCACCGCCTCGCTGCTCGCGCAGGAGGCCGGCTTGCCCTATGCCGCGCATATGGCGGGCGGCATCAAGGCCTGGAAGGCGGCGGGCTTCAAAACCGAGCAAGGATGATCCACAGCCGCGTCGGCTGGGCACGTTGAGCGTGCAGGGGAAGGCCGGTACTTTCCGGCCGTCGTTCATGCCGGAGATCGTTCGATGCGCCGTTTCCTGTTCCTGATCGCGTTCGTTTTTGCCGCTTTACCCGCCGCCGCGGCGGAGCGCGTCGTCAACGTCTATAACTGGTCCGATTACATCGACCCGAAGACGCTTGAGGACTTCACCCAGGAAACCGGCATCAAGATCGTCTACGACACGTTCGATTCAAACGAAATTTTGGAAACGAAGCTGCTCGCCGGCAAATCGGGTTACGACGTCGTGGTGCCTTCCGCGAGCTTCCTGCAGCGGCAAATTCAGGCCGGCATTTTCCGCAAGCTCGACAAGTCGAAGCTGCCGAACCTGAAATATGCCTGGCCCGTCGTCACCGCGCGGCTCGCGACCTACGATCCCGGCAACGAGCACGCCGTCAATTACATGTGGGGCACGACCGGCATCGGCTACAACGTCAAGGCGTCGAAGGAGCTTGGCCAGCCGGTCGACAGCTGGGACGTTATCTTCAAGCCGGAGCTGATCTCGAAGTTCAAGGACTGCGGCATCAACATGCTTGATGCGCCGGAGGAGCTCATTCCCGCGGCGATGAATTATCTCGGCCTCAGTCCGGATTCGAAAAAGCCCGAGGATATCGAGAAGGCGGGCGCGCTCCTGGAAAAAATCCGCCCCTTCGTCAAGAAATTCAATTCTTCCGAATACATCAATTCGCTTGCTAGCGGCGAAATCTGCCTCACCGTCGGCTGGTCGGGTGACGTTTTCCAGGCGAAGAAGCGCGCGCTCGAGGCCGCGGAGAACACCAAGACGAAGCCGGTCGAGGTCGATTACGCGCTGCCCAAGGAAGGCACGCTGATGTGGTTTGATTCCTTCGCGATTCCCAAGGACGCGGAACACGTGGAGGAGGCGCACGCCTTCATCAATTTCATGCTGAGGCCCGAGATCGCGGCGCGCAACTCGAATGCCGTGACCTACGCCAACGGCAATCTTGAATCGCAAAAATTGATCGACAAGGATATTTTGAACAATCCGTCGGTCTATCCGCCGCCGGAAGTCCTCGCCAAGCTCTACACGGTGACGAGCAACGCGCAGGACGTGCAGCGGGTGATCACGCGGGTGTGGACGAAGTTCAAAACCGGCATGTGAGCGCGGTCCTCGCGCTCAGTCCCGCCAGCGGCGGTGCAGCCAGAGCCATTGCTCCGGATGCTCGCGGATCCAGCCCTCGATAATCGACATGATTTTTTGCGTCGCGGGTCCGACATCGACGCGCCCCTCGGCATCGCGCGGCAACTCGACCGGGCCGACAAGATCGACGCGAAAGCGGTTCTGCGGCAGCCGCACGATGCGGACGCCGTAGACCGGACAGTCGAACTGGCGCGCAAGCCGCGCGAGCGTGGGGTTGGCCGGCGTCGAGCGGCCGAAGAAGGTCACGCGCTCGGCGCCGTGGATCTCGTGATAATACTGGTCGACGAGCATGCCCACATGGCCGCCGCGCTCGATCATACCGGCCATGGCGAACACCGACTGGAATCCGGTGGGCACGAGTTTCACCATCGAGTTCGAGCGGGTTTCGTGGATCAGTTCCGCGACGAAACGATTGGTCGGCGCGCGGAAGAGCACGGCGGCGTCGAGCCCGTGCGCGGCGGCGCAAACCGCCGCGAGTTCCCAATTCGCGAGATGCGCCGAGAAGATGAGCGCGGGCTTGCCGTCATCGCGCATCTCGCCGAATTTCAGCGCGTCGCTGGTTTCGATGCGGCCGGGCGTCGGGCGCGAATAATCGTAGTCCCACAGCCCTTCGAGATGCACGAACTCGCCGGCGACGCGGCCGAGATTTTCCCACACGCCGCCGAGGATCTCTTTGATTTCAGCCTCGCTTTTTTCGGGATAGGCGGCGCGCAGGTTCGCAAGCCCCGTCTTGTTGGCGGGCACAAAGGGGCCGACGGAGCGGACGAACTTGCCCATGAAATCGGAGCTCGCGTCGGGATCGAGCTTTTTCAACCCGCGCACGGCAATGCGCACGACGATCACGAGCACGTAATCGATCGCGACCAGAACCGGCCGGAGGAGGGGCCGGTAGATTCTGCGCCAGGTCTTGCGCACCGTGCGGCGAAAGCCGTGGACCGCGATACTCAAGCACGCCTCCGGCTTAGAAACGCACGACGATCTTGCCGAACACGCGGCGGCCTTCGAGGCGCTCGAGGCCTTGCTGGAAATCGGCAAGCGCGACCTCGGAATCGATCACGGGTTTCACGCCCTTCGCCATGTAGTCGAGCGCTTCCGCGACATTGCGGATCGTAAATCCGAACGAGCCGAAGATTTTGTACTGCTGCTGGAAGAGCTGCATCAGGTTGATCTTGCCCGACGGACCCGAGGTCGCGCCGCAGGTGACGAGCCTGCCGCCGCGCTTCATGGAGAGCAACGAGCCGTCCCAGGTGTCGGCGCCGGTATGCTCGAAGACGACGTCGACGCCCTTCTTTTGCGTGATCTTGCGCACGATGTGCTCGAAGCGTTCGGTCTTGTAGTTGATGACGTAATCGGCGCCGATGGCTTTTGCCTTCGCCGCCTTTTCGTCGTCGCCGACGGTCGTGATCACAGTCGCGCCGACAAATTTCGCGAGCCTGATCGCCGCCGAGCCGATGCCGGAGCCGCCGGCATGCACGAGCACGGTTTCGCCCGCTTTCAGCTTGGCGTTGTCGAACAGCATGTGCACGTCGGTCGCGAAAGTAAGCGGCGCGCAGGAAGCGTCGGTCGGCGTGACGCCCTTCGGCACCGGCACCACGAGCCGTGCCGGATGATTGTAGAGATCGCGCGCGAAGCCATCGACGTGAAAGCCGGCGACGCCGTTCACCACCTCGCAGAGGTTGTCGCGGCCTTCGAGACAAGCGGCGCACTTGCCGCAGGTGAGCGCCCCATAAGGCGTGACCGGGTCGCCGGCTTTGAAGCCTTTGACGCCCGGTCCGACCGCCGCGATCTCGCCCGAGGCTTCCGCGCCCACGACGAGCGGCAGCTTGCGCTTGGCAAACGCCATGCCGCGCCAGCCCCAGACGTCGATGTGATTGAGCGCGATCGCGTGCGTCTTGATCTGCACTTCGCCTTCGCCCGGCGGCGGCGGTGCATCGACCTCGGCGATCTCTAGTTTCCGGTCGGAGACAAGGCGAAGCGCGCGCATGCGGAAAATGACCAGCGGAGAGGGGAATGGTTGCGTGAGGGCTGAGGGCTAAAGCCTATCGGCGCCCGCCGTCAACCTCGATTTCGCCGCGAAGATTGCCGCCTTCAAGCCGGCTCGCCGGCGAGCACTAGGCAGACATTCTGGCCGCCGAAACCGAAGGAATTCGAAATCGCAGTCCTAATCTTCGCATCGCGCGCGGTGTTCGGCACGACATCGAGGGCAATCGCCGGATCCGGAACCTTGTGGTTGATCGTGGGTGGAATGCGCTGGTTCTGGATGGTCAAGAGCGTAACGACCGCCTCGACCGCGCCCGCGGCCGTGAGCGTGTGTCCGATCATCGACTTGTTGGAGGAAATCGGGATCTTGTGCGCACGCTCGCCGAACACGGCGGTGACCCCCGTATATTCCATCTTGTCGTTCTCGGGCGTCGAGGTGCCGTGGGCGTTGATGTAATCGACGTCTTCCGGCGAAATCCCGGCATCGACGAAGGCGTTTTGCATACAGCCGATGATCGGCTTGCCGTTCGGGCTCGAGCGGGTGCGGTGGAAATTGTCCGATTTTTCGCCGCTGCCCTGCACGATGCCGAGAATTTTCGCGCCGCGCGCCTTCGCGTGTTCAAGACTTTCGAGCACGAGCGCGGCCGCACCCTCCGCGAGCACGAAGCCGTCGCGATTCTTCGAGAAGGGCTTCGACGCCTGATCCGGCGGATCGTTATGTGTCGACAGCGCCGACAGGAGCGAAAAGCGCACGACCGATTCCGGCGTCACGGACGTATCGGCGCCGATCGCGAGCGCCGTTTCGCAGTCGCCGCGGCGGATCGCTTCGACGCCGAGCTGGATCGCGGTCGCGCCGGAGGCGCAGGCGGTGGTCAATGAAATCGGCGAGCCCTCGGTGCCGAAATGCTCGGCGAGATGCTCGCCGACAATGCCGTATTTCGACATCTCGAAGTAGGGCGCGAAGCGCGGCTGCGTCGCCACGCGCAGGAGATCGGCGTAGCTCACGTTTTCGTTGGCGCCCGCGGCGCTGGCAAGATCGAAGCGATGCGGCCATTCGAGCTCGATCGGCGCCATGGCCAGGAAAAGCGGTCCCGGGAAACGGCCTTTCGAGCCAATGCCGGCCTGCGCGATTGCTTCCTCGCCGACAATGCGCGCGACTTTCTCGGTCATGACCGACGGCGCCATGCCGTCTTCATATTCGTGATCGATCGAGCCCGCGATCGTGGTGCGCAATCCGTCAGTCGGAAAGCGCGAGATGCGGCGAATGCCCGATTCACCGGCGACAAGCTTCTTCCAGTTGTCGTCCTTGCCGGTGCCGAGCGGGGTGACCACGCCCATGCCCGTGACCGCGATGATCGGCCGTCCCGCCTTGTCCTTCGTTGCGTTAGCCACGGCTCATCTCCCGTTCAGCCGGCCTTTTCGATCAAGCCCAGTCCTTCGCCCCGCCAATTGCCCACGCTCGTCACAGCCACCTGGCTGATTTTAGCCGGACTATCGCCTTGATCGCCAGAGCCCGACGGCGGAAAGAGCTTGCCCTGACGCAAGGTTTCGCAGGCGATCGCGAGGTTCGCGAGAAACTGCGTATCGAAACCATGGCCAATATGGGTGCCGGTCGCGCGCACCGGAAGGCCGATTTTCTCGAGCGCCTTTTTTTCCGCCGCGGTCGGCGGCTCCAGGCCCGATGCGCCGGAAATAATGACCGCCTCGCCGCGGCGGACCTTCGGTTCGATCGCCGCCCATTCGCGCGCGATCGTGGCCTCGATTTCGCCGGGCTTCCTCTGGTTGCGGTCGGACTGGATCGCGACAAGACGGGCGATCGGCGCCGCTCCCCGCGCTTCCGCATGCTCCCTGCTTTCGACCACGAGCGCCGCACCCATCGAGGCGAGCGCGAGCCCGCCGCGTTCGCCGCGGTCCCAGACCGGCGCGAATTTGTCCTTCAGGAGATTTCCGGCGAGTTCCGTGACCAGCAGCAAATCCCAGCGCGTGCCGTGAAAGGAGCTGCCGACAAGGGAGATGTCGCTTTGTCCCGCCGCCACGCGCTCGAAAGTCACCCGCATCGCGTCGACGCCCGCGGCCTCCTCGCCCATGAAGGTGCGTGAGGAACCGACGACGCCGTGCACGATCGAGATGTTGCCGGCGAGCAAATTCGGCAGCTGCGCGAGAAAAAGGGTGGGGCGGAGGTCGCTCAGCAAGCGCTCGTTCAGGAACGCCGCCGGATTCGGCGCGGTCCTGATGCCGCTCAGAATCGCGCTGTCGACCGCGATATCGCGCTCGCCGCCGCCGGCGGCGGTGATCATGTCCATGCGGTCGAGAATGTCGGCCTTGCCGGCAACGCCGGCGTTCGAAAGCGCCAGCCCTGCGGCATAGACGCCGATCCGCTGCCACAGCTCCATCTGCCGCTGGTCGCCCTTTTTCGGAATCTGCAGGTCGAAGTTCACCGGCGCGAGCGGATGCACGATGAACGGCGCGAATTTCTCTGTGTCATGCGCGCGCGGCGGCTGATCGGTCATGAGCCGCGACCAGTTCGCTTCAAGCCCTTCGCCGAGACAGGAAATGAAGCCGACGCCCGTGATCCAGACCTCGCGGCGGCCGCTCACTTCGAATACTCCTTCACCGGGATGCCGACCTTGTCGCCCATCTCGATCATGATCTGGCGGAACTTCTCGTCGGGATAGGGCGTGAGCCGGAAGGTGAGGCGCGCCTCGCACACCGGCTTGCCTTTCTGGAAACCCTTCGCCTCGGCCATGGCGTAGCCCGAACCCTCATGGACGATGGCGCCGTCGAAGGTGAGTTCGGCGCCCGGCAAAACAATATCCCGGATTTTTGCATCCTTGACGCCGACAAGAAGCGGCAGCCCGACGAAGCCGGTGACCACGCTCACCAGCCAGCCGGTGGTCTGCGCCATGCATTCGATCAGGAGCACGCCGGGCATCAGCGCGAAGCCCGGGAAATGACCTTCGAACACCGGGCTTTCCGTCGGCACCTTGCAAAGCGCCTTGATTTTCCGCTCGCCGGGCGAAAGCTCGACGAAGCGGTCGATCATCTGGAAGTATTCGAGCCGCATTTCGCCTTCGTTAGGCGTTCTTGGCGGCGACGAGTCCGTCGATGCGGCTGCAGAGGTTCTTCAGCACGAAATATTCCTCGGTCGTCGCCTTGCCCTCGTTCACTTCCTGCGTCCATTGCTCCAAGGGCAGCTTGATGCCGAACGCCTTGTCGATCGCAAACGCGATGTCGAGGAAGTCGAGGCTGTCAATGCCGAGATCGTCGATGGCGTGGCTGTCCGGCGTGATGGTGTCACGCGGGATATCGCACGTCTCGGCGATGATATTGGCGACCGTGTCGAAGGTCGATGACATAAAAAATCTCCGGTCGCGCCCGCGAACTCCGGTGCGACATACGGCCCAAAATGCCGGAAGAACGGCCGTTTCGTAGCCCTAGGGTTGCGGCTCCTATAGCGGACGGCGCGCGGGCTTTCAATGCCGCGAATGATCCCCAGAGGGCCCCGGCAAGGGCCGATTTTAGCGGCGAACTTGCGCATTCCGGCGGCTTTCCCTACTCAGCTTGCCGCTTGGGCAAGGGGGCGGTATCCGCGCGGGGGCCATGACAATCGAAATCGTCAAAAAACGCTGTTTCCTCTGCGTCGGCGGCTACGAGCCGGTGACACCCGATTGGTGGCATCAGCGCTTCGTGCGCGAGCTCAAGCGTTTCGAGAAGACCTGGAACGCAACGGCAACCACCTCGGAGCCGGTTGCCTCCGATAAGGACGGGCTCGCGAGCTGGAAAATCTCGGCCACGGCGCCGGGCTGGCGCACGGACACGGATTTCGTGTTGCTGCGCTGGGACGATTTCGTCACCGCCGATTTCGCCCGCTCCAAGCTCGAACGCGTGCCGCGCGGGCTTCTCGCGCTCGGTGATTTCATCGTGTCCGGCGCCGCCTACCGCTATCTGCGCTCGAGCATCCGCTACTTTCTGTTCTTTCTCTATCCCTTCGTCCTGTTCGCCGGCCTGATCGCGGCCGCCGTCGCAATTCCCTATGTCCTCACACGCTTCGGCTTGCCGATCCCGGCGCCGCTCGCGGCCCTGCTTGCGATCGCGCTCTTTATTGGCTTCCTCTACTGGCCGGGGCGGTTTTTGCTCATCGATTATCTGCTCGATGACTGGATTTTCGCCGACGAGCTCGTGCACCGAAGCCGCGCCGGTTTGGACGCGCGCATCGACCGCTTCGCCCGCGAACTCGTCCAGCGCGCGCGCGACCGCTCCTATGACGAGCTCGTGGTATCGGGTCACAGTCTCGGCGGCGCGTTGATGATGGAGATCGTCGATCGCGCGCTCAAGCTCGACCCCGCGCTCGGCCAGCAGGGCCCGGTGCTGTGGCTGATGTCGACGGGCTCATCGCTCTTGAAGATCGCGTTGCATCCCAAGGCCGAGTGGATTCGCGTCGCCACTGGCCACGTCGCCGACGCGCCTCACCTGAACTGGGTCGAGTATCAGGCGATCGTCGACGTCATCAGCTTCTACAAGACCGATCCCGTGGTCGAGATGGGGCTCCCCGATCGCGACAAGCCGATCGTCCAGCAGGTGAAAATTCGCCGGATGCTCGAGCCTTTGACCTACAAGCGCTTCTGGGGAAATTTTTTCCGCCTGCACCGGCAATTCAGCATGGGAAACGAGCTTCGCTATTTCTACGACTACTTCCAGATCATCTGCGGCCCGGCGCCGCTAGCGCGCCGCGTCGCCGAACGCGACCGCTTGCTTACGGCCTTTGCCGAAGACGGCTCCTATCAGGCGGGCGAGGCGCCCGCCAAAGCCGCCGCCGTGGCGGGTAAAAAATGACGCCGTCGCTCGCGATGATCGTCTTTCTCATCGGCGCGGTGGCCTGGTTCATCATCCGCATTCCCGCCCGCCGCCGCGCGCGCAAGGCGGCCGTCAAAAAAAGTGGCCGGGGTCTGCGCGAAAAAGCCCTCATGGCGATTTCGCTCACCGGCCTCGGCATCATTCCGCTCGCCTATGTCGTGAGCAGTTTCGAGAGCAGCCGATTCCACTTTTTGAGCTTCGCCGATCGCCCCTTCGTGCCCGCGCTCGCCTGGCTTGGAAGTTTCGTATTGGCGGTTTCCATGTGGCTGTTTTACCGCACGCACAAGGATCTCGGACGCAACTGGTCGGTGAGTCTCGACATCCGCGAGAATCACAAGCTGATCACCACCGGCATCTACGCGCTCGTGCGCCATCCGATGTATTCGGCCTTTTGGCTATGGGCCGTGGCGCAGGCCCTGCTTTTGCCCAATTGGGTTGCAGGTTTCGCGGGGATTGTCGGATTCGGCACTTTGTTCTTTGGCCGGGTCGGAGAAGAGGAGCGGTTAATGTGTGATGCCTTCGGCGACGAATACCGCGCCTATATGCGCCGAACGTCGCGGGTTTTTCCGGGCGTGTATTGAAGGTAAGTGGCTTTCATGCAACATCTTTCGACAATCTTGCGCTGCGGCAATTGCGGTCTGGAAAATCGCCTTTCGCCTATCCTAAATAGCCGCTCGACCGGAACGCTTCTGGGGACTTTGCTCAGCATCATGTCGAGATTTTCGCGGATTGCGATCACGATCCCGGCGGTCGCAATGGCCATCACGATCACTGCGTCCGGCGCTTTGTGCCAAACGAGCCAGCCGCCCGTGCCGCCTGCGCCCGTAACCGCGCAGCCCACCGCTCCGCTGCCGGCCGCCCGGCCGCCGCAGCCAACGCCGCGTTCCGCTTCCGTGCAGCACGCGGCGGCGACGCCGACGACCGGAGCGACATCTTCCGACTCCGGCCGGCCTTACGTTTATCTTCTGCGCGGGCTGATGAACATTTTCTCGCTCGGCATGGATGATCTTGCCGCCAAGCTGCAACGGCGCGGGATCGCCGCCAATGTCTACGAATACGGCCAATGGGAATCGCTCTGCCAGGATGCCGCCGCGCGCTGGCGTTCGTCGAAGACGCAGATCGTGCTTGTCGGCCATTCGCTCGGCGGCGATGCCGTGATCTACATGGCGAACCGCCTCGGCCAGATGGGCATTCCGGTGGCGCTCGTCGTTGCCTTCGATCCGGTGCATCCGGTGCCGCTGACCGGCGGCACTACCGCGCGCTTCGTCAATCTGTATCAGTCGAACAACGGCTGGGGCGCGGCCGTGCCGCGCGGCTCCGGCTTCCATGGCGACCTTTCGAACGTCGATCTGCGCTCCAGCGCCAATCTCAGCCACACCACCATCGACAAATCTGCGCGCTTGCATGAAATCGTGATCAGCCGCGTGCTCGGTCTCGGCCGCCCTGCGACGCCGAAGCCGGTGATCGCCGCCCCGAGGCCCCTCGATTCCGTTCCCTCTTCGCCGCCGGCGGCGCAGATGCCGGCGGCTGCCACCGGGACCATGCCGCAGCCGCCCGCGGACACGCTGCGGCCGGTGCTCGCCTCGCCGCCTTCGCACCCCGCTTCGCAAACGCAATAAGCCCTTCCGGATTTGAAGCCCGGCTTCGCAGAGGCGCGCCGCGCATTGCTGCATCGGCGGAGCGCATTGTGATATCGTGACGCCGTCTTCTGACGGGGTCATTTGGCAAAGCGCGGCATGGGAGAAGGGCGATGAATGTCGCGAACCATGCCGGGGCAATCACGGCGGCATTCCTGGCGCTCGCGGCCGCGGGCCTGCCGCTCGCGCGGAGTGCGCGCGGCCCGTCGATTTTTTACCTGCTGAACATGCTTGTCTCGATAGGGGCGGCGGCCTCCGGCGCGTTCGTGCTTTGGAAAGGCGAGTTTTCGGCCGCAGCGCTGCCGATCGGGCTCGCGGAAACCGGCGTGAGCCTCCGCCTTGATGCGCTTTCCGCGACCTTCGCCGTGATCGTCAATGTGGCGGCGGCGCTCGCGAGCCTCTACGCAATGGGTTACGGCCACGAGGAAAAAGAGCCCGCGCGCGTTCTGCCGTTTTACGCGTTGTTCCTGCTTGGCATGAATTTGGTGCTCGTCGCCGACGACGCATTTTCGTTTCTGGTGGCGTGGGAATTCATGTCACTCTCTTCCTGGGCGCTCGTGGTGCTCCGGCATGAGGAGGAAGAAAACCGCCGCGCCGGTGCGCTCTATCTCGTCATGGCGTTCATCGGGGCGCTGGCACTGATTTTCGCCTTCGGCGTGATGGCCGCGGGCGGCGGAAATTATTTCTTCGGTGCGATGCGGGGGCACGCGCTTTCGCCGCTCTCGGCCGCCTTCGTGCTCGTGCTCGTGCTCATCGGCGCGGGCTCAAAGTCCGGCCTCGTGCCGCTGCACGCGTGGCTGCCGCCCGCGCACGCCGCGGCCCCAAGCCACGTCTCGGCGCTGATGAGCGGCGTCATGACCAAGGTCGCGGTCTATGGCTTCGTCCGCATCGTCTTCGATCTGATGGGCGCGCCCGCGCCATGGTGGGGCATGGTCGTGCTCGCGCTCGCGGGCGCCACCACCGTGCTCGGCGTGCTCTACGCGCTGATGCAGCACGATCTGAAGCGCCTGCTTGCCTACCACACGGTCGAGAATATCGGGATCATTTACATCGGGCTTGGTCTTGCGCTCGCTTTCAAGGCGCATGGATTTCCGGCGGCGGCAGCCCTTTCCGCCACCGCCGCGATCTTCCATGTCTTCAACCATTCGGTCTTCAAGAGCCTTCTCTTCTTCGGCGCCGGCGCCGTGCAGAACGCGAGCGGCACGCGCGACATGGAAAATCTGGGCGGCCTGATCCGCGGCATGCCGCTCACCGCGCTCACCTTCCTGGTCGGCTGCGTTGCGATTTCGGCATTGCCGCCGCTCAACGGATTTGTCTCCGAATGGCTCACCTTTCAGGCAATTCTTTTGAGTCCAGATCTTCCCGAATGGGGCCTGAAGCTCCTGGTGCCGGCAGTCGGCGCGCTGCTCGCGCTGTCGGCGGCGCTCGCCGCTGCCTGTTTTGTGAAGGCGTTCGGCATTGTCTTTCTCGGCCGTCCGCGCACGCGCGCGGCGCGCGAAGCGCATGATGCCGATCGCTTCTCGCTAGCGGCGATGTTCGCGCTCGCCGCACTCTGCATCGCCGCCGGAATCTTCTCCGGCTTCTTCATCGACGCACTTGCGCCCGCGATCAGCGAGATCGCGGACGCGCGCATGCCGGTGCAGACATCGCAGCCCTGGCTCACGCTCGTGCCCGTGGCGGAGAGCCGCAGCTCCTATAACGGCCTCCTGGTTTTCCTGTTCATCGTCTTCAATGGATTTTTTGCGGCCTTCGTCATTCACGCGCTTGCCTCGAACAAAGTCCGGCGCGGGCCGGCGTGGGACTGCGGCTTCCCGGATCAGAGCGTGGCCACGCAATACTCCGCCTCCTCCTTTGCCCAGCCGATCCGCCGCGTATTTGGCACCGTGGTGTTTCGCGCAAGCGAGCATGTGGAGATGCCGCCGCCTGGCTCCTTGAAGGCCGCGCATTTCGAAGCCGCCATTCACGACCCCATCTGGGATGCGCTCTATGCGCCCGTGATCGGCTTGGTGGCGCATGCGGCGGAAAAGCTCAATCGGCTGCAGTTTCTGACCATCCGCCGTTACCTGAGCTTCGTGTTTCTCGCCCTCATCCTGCTTTTGCTGGTGCTTCTGCTATGGCCGTGACCTTCGCCCAAAATCTTGCGGTCGAAGCCGCGCAAATGGCGCTTGTGCTTCTGCTGGCGCCGCTGCTCACCGGTTTCGTGCGCAAGGTAAAGGCGCGCCTGATGCGGCGGCGCGGGCCGCCGCTGTTGCAGCCCTATCGCGAACTCATGCGCCTCCTGGGCAAGGAAGCGGTGCTCGCCGAGAACGCCTCGTGGCTTTTCCGCGCCGTGCCCTACATCGTGTTCGCGACCACCTGGGTCGCGGCGGCGCTGGTGCCGGCTTTCGCGCGCGGGCTTCTGTTCAGCTGGTCGGCCGATCTCATCGCCATCATCGCGATCCTCGGCAGCGCCCGCTTTTTCCTCGCGCTCGCGGGGCTCGACGTCGGCACGAGCTTCGGCGGCATCGGCTCCTCGCGCGAGGTGATGATTGCCTCGCTCGCCGAGCCCGCGATGCTAATGATCGTGTTCACCCTTGCCTTGATGGCCGGCTCGACGCAGCTCTCGGCCATTGCCGCCTTCATGGCCTCGAATGAAGTGGGGCTGCGCGTGTCGCTCGGGCTCGCGCTGATCGCACTGATCATGGTCGCGATCGCCGAGAACGCGCGCATTCCGGTGGACAATCCCGCCACCCATCTCGAGCTCACCATGGTGCACGAAGCGATGGTGCTGGAATATTCCGGCCGCCACCTCGCGCTCATTGAGCTCGCCGCACAGTTGAAGCTCGTCCTCTATGCTTCGCTGATCGCCTGCGTGTTCCTGCCTTGGGGCCTTGCGACGGTGGACGCGGGTCCGGCCGCTTATGCTTATGGCCTCGCCGCCTATCTCGTGAAACTAGCGGGCATCGGGTTCCTGCTCGCCGCGTTTGAAATGTCGATCGCCAAGATGCGCGTCTTTCGCGTGCCGGAATTTCTCGGCGGCGCCTTGATGCTCGGACTGCTCGCAACTCTTCTTTTGTTCGTTTCGAAGAGCTTGTGATGCATAGCCTCGATTTCGATATCGCTCATCTCCTCGCAGGTTCGCTTGTGCTCGTGAGCTTCCTGCAGCTTTATCAGGACCGCCTCACGGCGCTCCTTCGCGTCTACGCCTTGCACGCGCTCGTACTCGCTCTTTCGGTCGCCTGGCAGGCGCACGTCCAACAAGCGCCACATCTTTTCGTCACCGCCGCGATCGCGCTCGTCTTCAAGGCAATTGTCATTCCGGTGACGCTGCACCGGATCATCGTCCGTCTCGGGATTCACCGCGAGATCGAGACCGTCGGCGGCATCGGCCTGACCATGCTTGCCGGCATCGGCCTCGTCGCGCTTTCGATCATGGTGATGCTGCGCGTCACCGGCGGCGCCGATGCGCTTGCGCGCGAGGATCTCGCCTTTGCGCTCTCCGTCGTCCTCTTGGGGCTTCTGATGATGGTGTCGCGGCGCAATGCCGTGAGCCAGGTCGTCGGCTTCATGTCGCTCGAAAACGGCCTCGTGCTCGCCGCCACCGGCGCCAAGGGCATGCCGCTCGTGGTCGAGATCTCCGTCGCTTTCTCGATCCTGATCGCCTTCATCGTGATCGGGATCTTTCTCTTCCGCATCCGCGAGCGCTTCGACAGCGTCGATGTCGGAGCGCTCGATCGCTTCCGTGGAGACCGGGCATGAACGCCGCGGATGCAGCCATTGCAGCGGTGCTCGCAATCCCAGCGCTCGCCGCGGCACTGCTTGCGTTTCTGCCGAGCTATCGCGTTGGTGCCGCGATCAACGTCGCCGCGGCGTTTCTCACCTTCCTCGCGGCTTTGACGTTTCTGTTCCAGCGGCCGGAGGTGGGGAGCTATCTCTTCATCGACGATCTCAACAATGTGTTCATCACGCTCACGACCTTCGTCGGCTTTACCGCAAGCGCCTTCGGCGCGAGCTACATCGCCCACGAACTGAAGATCGGCCGGCTCACGCCCGCTAATCTCCGCTTCTATCACGCGATGTATCAGACGCTGATGTTCGCGCTCAATCTCGCGCTCGTCGCCAACAATATCGGCCTGATGTGGGTCGCGGTCGAGATTGCGACGCTGACAACGGTGTTGATGGTCGGCATCTACCGCACCCATGAAGCGCTGGAAGCGGCCTGGAAATATTTCATTCTCGGCAGCGTCGGCATCGCGCTCGCGCTCTTCGGCACCATTCTCGTTTATCTCGCGGCACAGCCGGTGATCGGGCCGGGGTTCGACGCGATGGTGTGGACCGTGCTCGTCACGCGCGCGGCGGCCTTTGACGCGGGCATTCTCAATCTCGCTTTCATCTTTCTGCTTCTGGGCTACGGCACCAAGGTCGGGCTCGCGCCGCTGCACGCCTGGCTTCCCGATGCCCACGCCGAGGGTCCGACGCCGATTTCAGCGGTGCTGTCGGGCCTCCTCCTCAACGTCGCGCTCTATGCGCTGCTGCGGTTCAAGATTCTGCTCGCGGCGAACCCCGGCACGGTCGCGCCAAGCCCGCTGATGGTGACCATGGGACTCGTCTCGCTCGTTTTCGCGGGCTTCATGCTTTACCGCCGCCGCGACATCAAACGCTTCTTTGCCTATTCCTCGATCGAGCACATGGGCATCGTGACCTTCGCCTTCGGCCTCGGCGGCGCGATTGCGAATTTCGCCGGCCTCCTGCAAATGACCATGCATTCGCTCACCAAGTCGGCGATTTTCTTCGCGGTCGGCCACATCGCGCAGGCGAAGGGCACGCAGCGCTTCATTCAAATCCGCGGACTGTCGGTGAGCGATCCCGCGTTTGCTTTCGCGTTTGCACTCGCGGTGATCGCCATCGCGGGACTGCCGCCCTTCGGCATCTTCAAGGCGGAATTTCTGCTCGCGACCTCGACCTTCGCGCGCGCGCCGTGGCTCGCGGTTATTTTCGGCATTGGCATCCTCGTCGCCTTCGGCGCGCTCATCATCCGTCTGCAGGACGTTTTGTTCGGCAAGCCGTCGCCCTCGGAGAGAATTGCAACGGCAACGCTCATCCCGCTCTATGCGCATCTTGCGATCGTGCTCGCGGCGGGAATTTATTTGCCGGAGGCCCTTGTACGATGGTTCGAAGCGGTCGCGAAAATGCTCGGGTGAGGCGATGGCGAAAGCGGTGGAACGCAGAAATTTCTGGCCGCGCACGGTCGTCGACAAGGCGGCATGGAACGAATGCGCGGAAGCGCTGGGCGGCGGCGAGGGCGTCTTGTTCGCGCTTTTCGCCGAGGCCGATTGCGTGCACATGGCATTGCGCGGCGCCGGCGACGACGCCACGCGCATCCTGACGGTGAAAGTGGAGGGCGGCCGCTATCCTTCCGTCGGCGCGCATCACGCGCCCGCGATCCGGCTTGAGCGCGCGATTCGCGATCTCTTCGGGCACGCGCCGCAGGGGCTTCCCGACGAGCGCCCCTGGCTCGATCACGGCAAGTGGGCGATCACCATGCCCTTCGCCGAGAAGCGGCGGCTCGCGCGCGAAATCCACGACACCGGCTACGCCTTTCTTCCCGCCGAGGGCGAGGGCCTGCATGAAATTCCGGTGGGTCCGGTGCATGCCGGCATCATCGAGCCCGGCCATTTCCGCTTCACGGCGAACGGTGAAGCCGTGGTCCGCCTCGAGGAGCGCCTCGGTTATGTCCATAAAGGCACCGAACGGCTGATGGCAGGCGCACCGCTCGAGCACGCGGCGAAATTGGCCGGCCGCGTATCCGGCGATTCGACGGTCGCCTATGCCTACGCCTTCGCCCGCGCCGCCGAAGCCGCCCTTGGCGCCGCGCCGCCGCCGCGCGCGGTTTATCTGCGCGCGCTGATGGCGGAGCTGGAGCGGATCGCCAATCACCTCGGCGATTTCGGCGCCATCTGCAATGACGCTTCCTTCGTCGCGATCCATGCTCATTGCGGCGTGCTGCGCGAGGAAGTCTTGCAGGCTGCCGATGCCGCCTTCGGCCATCGCCTGATGCGCGATTGCATTGTTCCGGGCGGGGTCGCCGTCAATCTCAAGAAGGAGGGCGAGGCGCGCCTGCGCGCGCTGCTTTCGACGATCTCGCGGCATTTCCCCGATCTCGTCGCGATCTACGACGACACGCCGTCCTTGCAGGATCGCACCGTGACGACCGGGATCGTCACGCCGGAGCTTGCGCGCCGCTTCGCGCCGGGCGGCTATGTGGGCCGCGCCTCGGGCCGCGCTTTCGACGCGCGCCGCGCGCTCGCTTATCCGCCCTACGACGAGCTGCAGTTCGACGTGCCGGTGCTTCCGGAGGGCGACGTCAATGCCCGCGTCTGGATCCGCATTCGCGAGATCGAACAGAGTCTCGCCTTGATCCAGCAAATTCTCGACCGCCTGCCGGGCGGCGTGATCAAGGCCTCGCTTCCCGAGGCGCGCGAGGAACGCGAAGCCGCGGCCATGGTCGAGGGTTTCCGCGGCGATATCTTCGTCTGGCTGCGGCTAGCCGCCGACGGCAGCGTTCTCCGCTGCCATCCGCGCGATCCATCCTGGTTCCAGTGGCCGCTTCTGGAGGCGGCGGTCGAGGGCAACATCGTCGCCGATTTCCCGCTCTGCAATAAGTCCTTCAATTGTTCCTATTCGGGGCACGATCTGTGAGCGCGCGGCTCGAAAAACTCTTGCTGCAGGCGCTCGTGGCGAAGCCCGCGACAATCGCGGGCCCGGCCGCGGGGGAGGCGGCCGCCGAGGAGCTTGCGAAGACGCTCGCAGATACCGCGCGCCGCGTGCTCGGCCGGGCGCTTTCGATCCGCGAGATCGATGCCGGTTCCTGCAACGGCTGCGAGCTTGAAATTCACGCGCTCAACAATCCGGTCTACGACCTCGAACGCTTCGGGTTGAAATTCGTCGCTTCCCCGCGTCACGCCGACGTTCTGCTGGTCACGGGCCCCGTCACCGCCAATATGAAAACGGCGCTGGAACGCACCTATCACGCGACACCCGCGCCGAAATGGGTGGTGGCGACCGGCGATTGCGCCTGCACCGGCGGCCTGTTCAAGGGAAGCTATGCCTGCGTCGGCGCGGTCGAGAACGTAATCCCCGTCGATTTACGCATCCCCGGCTGCCCGCCGCGGCCGGTCGAAATCCTGCAGGGTCTGGTCGCTTTGCTGGAGGCCGCTTCGCGGAGCGGCGGCGCCAAGCGATAGCGCCGGTCAAAACATCGAATTGGAATTCGACGATTTCTTCGGGACTTGCTGCAAGACGTCCCAATGCTCGACGATTTTGCCCTCTTCGTCGAGGCGGAAGATGTCGATGCCGGCCCAATCCGGTCCGCCCGGCCATTTCTGGTGCGTATGCAGCACCACGAAGTTTCCCTCGGCGATCACGCGCTTGAACTGCACGCTCTTGCCCGGATAGTCCTTCGCCATCTTGCTGAAATAGGCGATGAAGCCGTCCTTGCCGTCGGCGACCTTCGGATTGTGCTGGGCATATTCCTTGCCGACGAATTGCCGCACGGCTTCCATCGGCTTCGACTGGTTGAACATCATGTCGTAGAAATCGACGACGGTGCGCTTGTTTTTCTGCAATTGATTGCTCATGGCCTTGGCCTTTGTTGCTGCTTACCTATCCGCTCGCAAGCGGGGCTGCAATCGGCTAAGACTGTGGCGGATCGTTGAGCATTCTGATCGATGCACCGCCGCATAAGACCGCTGATCGCGCTCGTTGCCGCCTATAGCATCATGCTCGCGGCGATATTCGCCGCGGCTTCCGCAGCGCATGCGGCCGCGGGCGGCGCTCCATCGATTTGCGCCTCCGGCCCGGCAGGCGGTGAGTTTCCGGGTGCGCCGGCGCGGCACGATCTTGACTGCTGCATCGCTTGTGGCGGCGGCTCGCCGGCCCTGCCGGTTGCCGGTGCCGCCGATATCTCCTTACCCGCGCCCATGCGCATTGCCTGGCGGGCAGATAGCGCGGCCTTTCTTTGCCCGCCCATCAAGAGCGCGCCGTCCGCACGCGCGCCTCCGGCCAGCATCTGATCCCTGCCGCAACCCTTTGATCAGATCCGGAGCCCGTCGATCGCTCCGCCACAAGGAGACAGCCATGCGCTTCGTAGCAATCATCGGCGCGATCTTTTTCGCGCTCGCCTCGACCTCGTTCGCCCATGATTTTACCGTCGGCTCGATTCACATCGAGCATCCCTGGTCGCGGGTCGTGCCCAAGGGTGCCAATGTCGCCGCCGGCTACCTGACGATCGAAAATAGGGGCGCCGTTCCCGACCGCCTCGTCGGCGGTTCGAGCGTTATCGCCGGCCGTTTTGAAATTCATCAGATGACGATGGTGGATGGCGTGATGAAGATGCGGCCGCTGGAAGGCGGCCTTGAAATCGCGCCCGGCAAGAGCGTGACCCTCGAGCCCGGCGGCTATCATCTGATGTTTTTCGACCTCAAGGAGCCGCCCGTTCAAGGCAAGTTTTTCAAAGGCACGCTTGTCTTCGAGAAGGCCGGCAAGATCGACGTTGAATTCGACGTCGAAGGAATGGGTCCCACCGGCGGCGATCACATGAACATGGACATGAAGCACTGAACGTTTTCACGCCGCGGCCGCCGCAAAATGTTACATGTTGCGGCGATCGAAACCGGAGAAGGAAAAGGAGCATCACGATGAAAAGCACAGCGAGAGCAACATGGGCCGGCTCGATGACCGAAGGAGCCGGCAAGATCACCGCCGGCAGCGGCCTCTTCAAGGACGCGCCCTATAGCGCGAAAAGCCGCTTCGAGGGCGGCGTGCCCGGCACAACCCCCGAGGAGCTGATGGCCGCGGCGCATGCCGGCTGTTACACCATGGCGCTCGGCTTCGGGCTCATGCGCGCGAAGATGCCGGCGAAATCGATCGATACGAGCTGCGAGGTCGAGATCGTGATGGGCTCGGCCGGCGCCGACATCACGAAAAGCGCGCTCACCTGCAAGGTCGAGGTGCCGGGCGCCGACGCCGCCAAGGTGCGCGAAGTAGCCGAAGGCGCGAAGAAAGGCTGCCCGGTCTCGAAGGCACTGGCCGGCGTGAAGGAGATCACCCTTGCCCTCGACGTGAAGGTCTAGGCGCGCCTGGCTGGCCCCAGCCGCCTGACTGATCGCTGACCACAAGCAGGGCTTGGATGGCTATTGCCTCCATGGGCTGATCGTGGAACAAGGGAGTAAGGAATTATTATAAGTAAGGAATTAAGTAAGGAAAGGAGATATTCCTTACATGAGCTATAAAGCCCGCTCAACCCTTACGTCCAAAGGACAGATCACGCTTCCGGTGGAATTACGCCGCCGCTGGGATTTGAAGCCCGGCGATTGCATTGATTTCAGCCTCGAAGACGATGGCCGCGTCATCGTCCGCAAGTGGCTGCGCCGCTCCATCCTGGAGGCTCGCGAGCAGCTTCCGCCGCTGAAGCGGCCGGGCGGCGGGGCGGCCAAATGATCGGCCTCGATGCCGGAACCCTGTTGCGGCTGTTTGATCGGAGCGATCCCGCGCTCACCCATCGCGTGGAAGCCCTTGTCGCCATCGCCCCGCCGGAGGACGGATGTTTCGTGCACCCGCTTGCGCTCGTCGAAGTCGCCTCACAACTCGAGCGGGTTTTCAGGCTCAAGCGCGAAGCCGTCGCCGAATATCTGGAGCGAATTCTGCGGGCGCCGGAATTCACCATTCCCAATGCCAAGGAGGCCCTCGCGGCGGTGGCGGAATTCAGATCGGGCAAGGCCGCCTTTGCGGATTGTATGCTGGCCGCGCTCAACCGCACCGCCGGCTGCGAGGTTACGGTCACGCTCGATATATGCACTGCGGAATCCGCAGGGTTTAGCCTTCTTAAGGGTTGAAAATCATGGTCTTGGGCTAATGCGTTCGCGGATTTGTGCGCGGCGGTCGTGAGACAAATCGCGAGGGCCCATGTTAAGCCGCGTGAAGGGCGACGGATGGTAAGGCGGCCGCCGGGAGGGTTCGGAGTCCCGCAGCATTGATCCGTTGGATGGTCGAAGGCAATTCATGAAACTGCCCGCGAAACTCGAGCCGGCGCAGGCCGTAATCGGCGTTGGCTTGCTTCTTCTCGTCGGCGGCCTCGGCTGGTGGCTCGTGGGCGCCGGCGCCGCCGTGCAATCCCCGCCACCGCGGCTGATTGCGGTTGCGGTCGGCAAAGCCACGATCAAGGACTTGCCCTATCGCGTCGAGGCGCCGGGTTCGGTGCAGCCGGTGGTGAGCGTCTCGATCCGCGCTCGTGTCGACAGCCAGGTCGATAAGGTTCTGTTCGAGGACGGCGCCGCCGTGAAGGCGGGCGACATGCTCTTTCAGCTGGATGCGCGCGCGATCGATGCGCAGATCGCGCAGGCCGAGGCGACGCTCGCGCGCGATCAGGCCTCGCTGGTGAAAGCGAAGCGCGACGTCGAGCGTTATACCGGCCTCGTGGCCAAGGGCTCGACCGCGAAAGTAACCCTCGACGACGCCCAGACCACGGCCGACATGCTGGCCGCGAGCGTGAAGCAGGACGAGGCCAATCTCGACAACCTCCGCGCCCAGCGCACCTACTACGACATTCCGTCGCCGGCGACCGGCCGCGTCGGCATATCCGGCGTGCGCCCCGGCACCGTGGTCCGTGCCGCCGATACCGGTACGCCGCTTGCCGTGGTCAATCAGATGGCGCCGATCTACGTCACCTTCGGCGTGCCCGAACGCTATATCCCCGATCTCCGCGCCGCAGGAGGCAACGCCACGGTCGAAGCGACCTTGCAGAACGGCAGCGTGATTTCGGGCGGCAACGTCGCCTTCATCGAGAACGCCGTCGATCCGCAAACGGGAACGATTTTGGTGCGCGCGCTGTTTGACAACGCGGACGAAAAGCTCTGGCCCGGCACGCTCGCCAGCATTCGCGTCTCGTTGCGCGTGGACAAGAACGTGGTCGCGATCCCGAGCGATGCGGTGCAAAACGGGCAGCGCGGCACCTTCGTGTTCGTGGTGGAGAACGGCATGGCGCGCGTGCGCGATGTCACGGTTGTGCGCACGGTGGACGGCGAGGCGGTCGTCGCCAACGGGCTGAACGGAGGCGAGACGGTCGTGACCGACGGGCAGCTGTCGCTGCGCGACGGCGCGCGCGTCGACATCAAGCGGCAGGCCGGAGCCTGAAGCGATGACGCTTTCGGAACTCTGCATCCGCCGCCCGGTGATGACCACGCTCCTGATGGTCTCGCTGATCATGGCGGGCGTCTTCGGCTATCGCCTCTTGGCGGTCGCGGCGCTCCCGCGCGTCGATTTTCCCACCATCCAGATCACGACGACGTTTCCGGGCGCCAGCCCCGAAACGATGGCGGCTTCGGTGCAGACGCCGATCGAGCGGCAGCTCGCGACGATCGCCGGCATCAGCTCGATGGCCTCGACCAGCACCACCGGCAACGGTCAGATCGTCATTCAATTCGATTTGAGCCGCAACATCGATGCCGCGGCGCTCGACGTGCAATCGGCGCTTTCGGTCGCGCAAAAGCAGTTGCCGATCGAGATGACGACGCCGCCGAGCTATAAGAAGGTGAATCCGGCTGATGCGCCGGTGCTTTTCCTCTCGGTGCAGTCGGATACGCTGCCGCTCTCCGCGGTCAACGAATATGCCGATACCATCATCGGCCAGCAGATCTCGCAGCTTCCCGGCGTCGCCCAGGTCAATATTTTCGGCAGCCAGAAATACGCCGTCCGCATTCGTCTCAAGCCCGATGCGATCGCCGCCCGCGGCGTGTCGTTGCAGGACGTGCAGAACGCGGTCGCCGCCGTTTCCTCGATCACGCCGACCGGCCTCATCGGCAGCGACCAGCAAACCCTCACCCTCGACATGGGTCTTCCGACCAGAAGCTCGGAAAAGTTCAAGGACGTCGTGGTGGCGTATCGGAACGGTGCGCCCGTCCGCCTGAGTGAAGTCGCGACCGTCGAAGACGGCGTCGAAAACGAACGCATCGCCGGCTGGTTCAACGACACCCGCGCGGTCAATCTCGGAATCTACCGCCAGCCCGACGCCAATACGGTCGAGGTCGTCGATCTCATCAAGCATCATCTGCCGGAATACCGCGCGCAAGTGCCGGGCGCCATCAACATCGATGTGCTGATCGACCGCTCGGTCTCGATCCGCCAATCGGTCGATGATGTGCAGTTCACGCTCGGGCTTGCGGTGGCCCTGGTCGTGTTCGTGATCTTTCTCTTTTTGCGCGACGTACGCGCCACCATCATTCCTTCGTTGGCCTTGCCCCTGTCGATCGTCGCCACCTTCGGCGCCATGTGGCTGTTCGGCTTCTCGATTAACAACATGACGCTCTTGGCGCTCACGCTCTGCGTTGGCTTCGTGGTCGACGACGCGATCGTCGTGCTCGAGAACATCTATCGCTATGTCGAGCGCGGCATGCCGCCCTTCCGCGCGGCGATCGAGGGCTCGCACGAGATCGGCTTCACCATCATTTCGATGACGCTTTCGCTGGTTGCGGTGTTCATTCCCGTCCTGTTCATGAGCGGCATCGTCGGCCGCGTGTTCCGCGAGTTCGCGATCACGATTTCAGTCGCGATCCTGATCTCGGGTTTCGTTTCGCTGACGCTGACGCCGATGCTTTGCGCGCGTGTCTTGAAGCAGCCGGACCACCACAAGAAGCCGATCGCGCTCCTGCGCTGGTCGGAAAGCGTGTTCGATCGTTGCCTTGCCGCCTACCGCGCGAGCCTCGATCTCGTCCTGCATCACCGGCCGGTCACGCTCGCCATCACCTTCGTGACGCTGTTCGTCGCCGTCCTGCTCTATGCCTGGGTGCCGAAGGGCTTCTTCCCGATCGAGGACACCGGCTTCATTTCCGGCACGGTGGAGGCGCGGACCGACATCGGCTTCCCGTCGATGCGCCAGCATATGCGCGATGTCTCCGCCGCGGTTCGCAAGGACCCCGCCGTTGCCTATGCCGTCACCATCGCGGGCGCGACCAACATCAGCCCAACGACCAACACCGGCCGCGCCTTTGTCGGCCTCAAGCCGAGAGGCGAGCGCGATTTGAGCGCCAACGACCTCTTGCAGCGCCTGCGGTCGACGGTGCAGGGCATTCCGGGCGTCAACGTGTTCCTCCAGCCGGTGCAGAACATCACCGTCGGCGCTACGGTGTCGAAGAGCCAGTATCAATACACCTTGCTCGGGCCTGATACCCAGGCGCTCTACAGCGCCGCGCCGAAAATGCTGGATAAGATCGCGCAGCTCGACATTCTGCGCGACGTCACCTCCGATTTGCAGATCACCAATCCGCAGCTTTCGATCGACGTCGACCGCGACAAGGCGGCGGCCCTCGGCCTCACCGAGGATCAGGTACGCGGCTCCCTCTATAGCCAATTCGGCACGCGCCAGATCGCGACCCTTTATACCGCGTCGAACCAATACCAGATCATCATCGAGAACGACCCGAAGTTCCAAAAGGGCGCCGCCGATCTGACGCAAACCTATATCCGCACGTCGAGCGGGCGCCTGGTGCCGATCGAAGCCGTCGCCAAGATTCGCCCGTCGATCGGGCCCTTGCAGATCAATCATTTGCAGCAGCTTCCCTCGGTTACGATCTCGTTCAACCTCCGGCCCGGCGTCGCGCTCGGCGACGCGACGTCGGCGATTCAGGAAATCGAGCGGCAATCGGATCTGCCGGCCAGCATCTCCACCGGCTTCCAGGGCACCGCCGCCGTGTTCCGGGATTCGCTGTCGAGCCAGCCGCTCCTGATCATCGCGGCGGTGCTTGTGATCTACATCGTGCTCGGCGTCCTCTATGAAAGCTTCATCCACCCGATCACGATTCTGTCGGGCTTGCCGTCGGCCGGCATCGGCGCGCTGCTCACGCTGCTTCTGTTCAAGATGGACCTTTCGGTCATCGCCATCATCGGCATCGTGATGCTCGTCGGCATCGTCAAGAAGAACGCGATCATGATGATCGACTTCGCGATCGAACGCCGCCGCCACGGCATGGAGCCCCTGGAGGCGATCCGCGAAGCGGCGCTCTTACGCTTCCGGCCGATCATGATGACGACGCTCGCCGCGATCTTCGGCTCGCTGCCGATCGCGATCGGCGCCGGCGCCGGCTCTGAATTGCGCCAGCCGCTCGGCGTCGCGGTGGTCGGCGGGCTCTTGTTGTCGCAGTTGCTCACGCTCTACATCACGCCGGTGATCTATCTCTATCTCGACCGCTACGACCGCAGGCTCGCAAAGGCCGTCGGCGAGGACGAGCCGGAGCTTGGCCCCAAGGATGCGGGCAAGCGGCCGGTGGCGGCGGAATAGCGGACTGAAATCGCTCGCGATTTGCCGGCGTGAATTTTTCTCTTCCCAATCGTTCTTGATTTGTTCTAGGCTCTTCGGTCCCGCCCAAGGGACCGGTCCATGCATCCCCTCCGTTACCTTGTCATCGACTTCAACGCTTATTTCGCGAGCGTCGAGCAACAGGAGCGCCCCGAACTGCGCGGCCGCCCGGTTGCGGTCGTGCCCATGGCCGGCACCGACACCACCTGCGCCATTGCCGCGAGCTACGAGGCCAAGGCCTTCGGCGTGAAAACCGGCATGCGCATCCGCGAAGCGCGCCGCCTCTGTCCTGATCTCTTGCTCGTGCATGCGCGCCACGACATCTACGTCGATTACCACGAACGCCTGATGCAGGAGGTGGCGAACCATCTGCCGATCCACCGGGTGATGTCGATCGATGAAGCCGCCTGCCGCATGATCGGCACCGAGCGCGAACCTGAAAATGCGCGCAGAATCGCGCAGGCGATGAAAGCCGGCATCCGCGCCAATGTCGGCGAGTGCCTGCGCTGCTCGATCGGGATTGCGCCCACGATCCTGCTCGCCAAGACCGCCTCCAACATGCAAAAGCCCGACGGGCTGACGCTGCTTTCGGCGGACGAATTGCCGGGGCCGCTCTTGAAGCTCGCGCTCACCGATCTTCCCAGCATCGGCAACAACATGGCGACGCATCTGGTGAGCGCCGGCGTCGACAGCGTTGCCGCCCTCTGGGCGCTCGCGCCGAAACAGGCGCGCTCGATCTGGAGGTCGGTCATGGGCGAGCGTTTTCTCTACGCCTTGCATGGCGTCGATCTGCCCGACGCCGAACATGACCGGCGCTCGATCGGTCATAGCCGCGTGCTGGCGCCGGAAATGCGCATGCCCTTGCATGCGCGCCTCGTCACGCGCGCGCTGTTGCTGAAAGCCGCGGTAAGGCTGAGGCGTTACGGCTATGCCGCCGGCGGCCTCGGCCTTTCCGTGCGCCCGATCGATGCGCGGCGCTTTGCCCAGGAAGCGCGGCTGCCGCCGACCCAGGATAGTTTTGTTTTGCTCGGCGAACTGGAACGGCTCTGGCGGCGTTTCCTCGCCGAGCGCGGAGGGCGCGCGCGCCTTCTCAGGACTTCGATCTGGCTCTACCGGCTGGTGCCGGTCGAGGCGCGGAGCCCCGATCTTTTCGTCGCCCGGACGGCGGGCGGGCTCACGCGCAGCGAAATCCTCTGGCGCGCGGTCGACAAGCTCGGCGCCCGCTTCGGCCGCGGAGCAGTGGCGCTTGCGTCGCAGCGCGATCTGTCGCTGCAATATCTCGGCTCCAAGATCGCTTTCACGCGCGTGCCAGAGGCGGCCGAGTTTCACGAATAAATCGGATTACGCTGCCGCCGCCTTCTTTGGCGCGAAGCGCCGCTCCATTTCGCGGCGCACGCGCACGGTTTCATCCTCGGCGATCACCACATCGTCCCACGACACGACCGCGCCCTCGGCGACAGGGCGCGCGAGCGCAACCTTGTGCGCGAGCCCGATCGGCAACGCGCGGCGCGCCAGCGAATCCTCCGCGCGCATGATCTTGCCCCCCACCGTGTAGCCGCCTTCGCCGTCGAGCATCTCGCCGGGCGCGAGCGCCTTCTTCGCGACCGCCACGACGTCGGAGCGGAAAGCATCGGGCGTGCCGGTTGGCTCCCTACGAAGTGCCGCCGCGGCCACCGAAATGCCGAGCTCGAGCCCGATCAGGTGATAAGGCCGGTAGAGCGCCGTGTAGCGGCCAGACTTGTCGGTGATCATGCCGTATTCGCGGAACGAGCGGCGGGTGTAGGCGGCGCGCGCGTCATCGTTCGCCGCCTCGAACACGACATAAACGCCCCAGCGCAGGTCACGCGGCACCGGCTTGCCGTCGCGCGCCAGACTCGACACAACCTCGACAAGGCCCGATTCCTCGAGCACGCCGCCATCGGCGCGCGGGATCAGCACGCGCGCGAGATCATCGACGCCGACGGGCGGGAAGGCGAGGCCGTCGCGCGGCGCCTTGAGCCCGGTCGCGTTCGAAATCGCCGCCATCTCGATCGCCGACTTGGTGCCGTCGAGGAACGAATTGAACATCTGCGAATTCATGCCGGCCGCGGCCGCTTGTTCGGCCGAAAGCCCGTAATGCTCCCACACCGTCGCGGGCGTCGAGCGCACGTAGTGCGGCAGATACTTGGTGCCCTTGCCCGCGGACACGACGCGGAAGCCGCAGGCCTCGGCCCAATCGACCATCTCGCAGACGAGCGCCGGCTGGTCGCCATAGGCGAGCGCGTAGACGACGCCCGCCCGCTTGGCGCGTTCGGCGAGCAATGGACCCGCGAGCACGTCGGCCTCGACCGTGACGTTGACGACATGGCGGCCGAGCGAAATCGCCGCGAGCGTGTGCTTGATGGCGGCGGCGGGACTGCCGGTGATATCGACCACCACGTCAAGGCCGTTCGCCGCGATCAGCTTTTCGGCATCGTCGGTGATGAAAGTGCGGCCGCTCTTCAGCGCATCGTCGAGGCTCGCAGCAAGCTGCGCCTTCAAATCCCAGCCGGTCGCCGCAAGCGCCTTCTCGGCGCGCTCCACCGAAAGGTCGGCGAGGCCCAGCAAATGCAGCCCGGGTGTGGTGCGCGCCTGCGCCAAAAACATCGAGGAGAACTTGCCGGCACCGATCACGCCGACGCGCACCGGGCGGCCCTCGGCGGCGCGTTGCTTCAACAGGCGGCCCAGATTCATCGCTTCACTCCCTGGCGGCGGCGCTTCGAAGTCCGCCTTCTTTTGCGGCTATCATAACAGCTTGGTAGAGTATGCCATCCACCAATTCTGCGGGGCGGAACGAAGGAGCGGCGCCATGAGCAAGTCGCAAACGAAGAAGGCGGCGGAGGCAACGAAGGCCGTCTTCGACTGGGCCGATCCGTTCGACCTCGAAAGCCAGCTCTCCGAGGAGGAGCGGGCCGTGCGCGACACCGCGCGCGCCTATGCGCAGGAAAAGCTCTTGCCGCGCATCAATGCGTTCTACCTCAAGGAGAGTTTCGACCGCGGCATCATCGGCGAGATGGGCGCGCTCGGGCTCCTCGGCGTGACGATCCCGGAGGAATATGGCGGCGCCGGTCTCTCTTACGTTTGCTACGGGCTGGCTGCGCGCGAGATCGAGCGCGTCGATTCCGGCATGCGCTCGGCGATGAGCGTGCAGTCCTCGCTCGTGATGTATCCGATCTACGCCTATGGCGACGAAACGCAGCGAAAGAAGTATCTGCCGAAGCTCGCTTCCGGCGAATGGGTCGGCTGCTTTGGATTGACCGAGCCCGATTTCGGCTCCGATCCCGGCGGCATGAAGACGCGCGCGGAGAAAATTCCCGGCGGCTACCGGCTCACCGGCTCAAAACTCTGGATCACCAACGCGCCGATTGCCGACGTGTTCGTGGTGTGGGCGAAGTCGGCGGCGCACAACGACGAGATCCGCGGCTTTATCCTGGAGCGCGGCGCCAAGGGGCTTTCGACGAGCAAGATCGAAGGCAAGCTCTCCTTGCGCGCTTCCATCACCGGCGAGATTTCCATGAACGGCGTCGAGGTCAAGGAAGACGCGCTCCTTCCCAACGTATCCGGCCTGAAAGGGCCGTTCGGCTGTCTCAATCGGGCTCGTCTCGGCATTTCCTGGGGCGCGATGGGCGCGGCGGAGGCCTGCTATGCGATCGCCCGCAACTACGTGCTCGACCGCAAGCAGTTCGGCCGGCCGCTTGCCGCCAACCAGCTCGTACAGAAGAAGCTCGCCGATATGGCGACCGAGATTTCGCTCGGGTTGCAAGCGAGCCTCCGCGTGACGAGGCTGATGGACGAGGGGCGCTGCCCGCCGGAAACCGTTTCCATCGTCAAGCGCAACAATTGCGGCAAGGCGCTCGACATCGCGCGGACCGCCCGCGACATGCTCGGTGGCAACGGCATTTCGATCGAGTATCACGTCATGCGCCACGCGGCGAATTTGGAAACCGTGAACACCTACGAGGGCACCCACGACGTGCACGCGCTGATCCTCGGCCGCGCGATCACCGGCATCCAGGCGTTCTTTTAGAAAAATGCGGCCGGCGTCATGGCGGCGACAAGCCCAGCCGTGATGTTTAATGGCCCGCGAAGACCGGCGTGCGGATGTGTTCCGGCCGCGCGCCGATTCCGATCGCGTAAGCGGGGAGGCGGCGCAACAGCGGGAAGCGGTCGAGGAGCCGGACCAGGAACGGCGGTTTCGGCTCGCCGCGAGCATCAAGGATCGGCCGCAGAATCCGGTTCTGCACCTGTACCTGCACCGCCTGCGTGATCTTCGCCGGCCATTCGCGCCGCCTTTGCACCGCGCGCAGATGGTCGAGCCGCGTCCGTTTTTCGCGCAGCGGCGCCGCCAGAATATTCGCCGCCGCCACCGCGTCCTGGATCGCGAGATTGATGCCGACGCCGCCGACCGGCGACATTGCGTGCGCGGCGTCGCCGATGCAGAGGAGGCCCGGGCGGTACCATTGCTGGAGGCGATTGATCTGAACGGTCAATAGCTTCACCCCGTCCCAATCGCTCAACTCCTCGACGCGATCCTTGGCAAAAGGCGCAAGCTCCGCGATGTCCTTGCGAAAGGCGAAGAGCCCGCGCTGCCGCACTTTTTCCGCGTCTCCTTTCGGGATCACGAAGGCGCACTGCCAGTAATCATCGCGGTTCAGCATCACCATGAAATGCCCGGCGCCGAGACGCGCCATGGTTTCCGCGGGGTCGCTCTTCGGCCGCGACAGCCGGAACCACAAGACGTCGATCGGCGCGCCGATATCGTCGAGCGCGAGGCCCGCCTTTTCGCGCACGGTCGAATGGCGGCCGTCGGCGCCGAGCACGAGATCGGCGCGCACTTCGAGATCGCCCTCGCGGGTGTTGACGCGCACGCCCGTGACGCGGCCCTCGCGTTCCACGAGGCCCGTCACTTCCGCGCTCTTGCGCAGGCGGAAGCCCGGATATTGCGCGCCTCTTTCCGCGAGGAAATTGAGAAAATCCCACTGCGGCATCAGCGCGACAAAGGGATGGTGCACATTGAGGTGAGAACAGTCGGCGACCTTGAATTCGCGCTCGCCGACGTGAAAGGCGATCTCGGTCACCTTCTGATGCGGCAGCCGCAGGAGGGCCCGGTCGAAGCCGAGCTCGTACATCAATTCGAGCGTGGAGGGATGGATGGTGTCGCCGCGGAAGTCGCGGAAGAAGTCGGGGTACTTCTCCAGCACCAGGACATCGACCCCGGCGCGCGCCAGAAGCACGCCTGCCATAATTCCCGCCGGCCCGCCGCCCGCAATGCAGCATTGGGCTGAGGCAAGTTCGACGGCCATGATGCAATTCCCAGCTACTTGAGGCGGCGCCCCGCTACACTAAACTCTCGTTGGACAACCAACAGCGATGCAAACCGTTCCGGGAGGGCATACATGGCCGAGATTAAAATTTACAGTCCGCCGGAGCTGGCAAAGCCCGTTGGCCCCTACAATCATGTCGCAGTCGCGGGCGGGGCGCGGCTCGTTTTCATCGCCGGCCAAGTGGCGGTCGACAAAAGCGGCAAGCTGGTCGGCGAGGGCGATATTCAGAAGCAATGCGCCCAGGTATTCGCCAATCTCGCGGCGGCGCTCGCCTCCGCCGGGGCATCCTGGGCGAACGTCGTGCAGTCGATCACCTACCTCGTGCGGGCCTCCGATATTGCCGGCATCTATGAGTATCGGCTGCGCGAGTTCCCCAAGATGTTTCCGGGCGGCCTTTATCCGCCGAACACGCTTCTGGTCGTGAACCGGCTCGTCAATGAGAAGTACCTGCTTGAAATTCAGGCCATGGCGGCGGTTTGAACGGCGCGCGAGATCGAAGATAATGCGGTAGGGAGTTTGTATGTCCGTATCACTGTCCGCTTCGCCCGCCGCGACTGGCCCCCTCGGTGCCGTGCGTCACGATTGGACGCGCGCGGAGGTGAGGGCGCTGTTCGAAATGCCGTTCGCCGACTTGATGTTCGAGGCACAGCGCATCCACCGGCTCTATTTCGATCCGCGCGAGGTGCAGATTTCGACGTTGCTCTCGATCAAGACCGGCGGCTGCCCGGAGGATTGCGCCTATTGCGCGCAAAGCGTCCATTACGAAACCGGCGTGAAGGCCGAGAAACTGATGCGGCTCGAAGCCGTGCTCGCGGAGGCGCGCGCGGCGAAGATCGCGGGCGCGCAGCGCTTCTGCATGGGCGCCGCCTGGCGCTCGCCCAAGGACCGCGACCTCGAACAGGTTTGCGCCATGGTCGAGGGCGTGAAGTCGCTCGGCATGGAAACCTGCGTCACGCTGGGCATGTTGACGTCGGCGCAGGCGAAGCGGCTGAAGAGCGCGGGCCTCGATTACTACAATCACAACCTCGATACCTCGCCGGAATATTACGAGAAGATCATCACCACGCGGACCTATCAGGATCGCCTCGACACGCTCGCGGCGGTGCGCGAGGCGGGCATCCATGTCTGCTGCGGCGGCATCATGGGCATGGGCGAGACCGTCGAGGACAGGATCGGCATGATTTCGGTGCTCGCAAGCCTGCCGCAGCACCCGGAAAGCGTGCCGATCAACCTTCTGATGCAGGTCGAGGGAACGCCGGTGTCGCATGGCCAGGAAACTGATCCCTTCGACATCGTGCGGATGATCGCGGCCGCGCGCATCACCATGCCCGCCTCAGTCGTGCGGCTTTCGGCCGGCCGCGACCACATGCGTGACGAGACGCAGGCGCTTTGCTTTCTCGCCGGCGCCAATTCCATCTTCTGCGGCCCCAAGCTCTTGACCACGCCGAATCCGGATCGCGACCGCGACACGCGGCTTCTCGATAAGCTCGGCATGCGGCCGATGTCGGATTGAAATAGAAAAAGAGGAAACGCCATGCCGCCGCTCGCCGGCATCAAGGTGCTTGAACTCGCGCGCGTGCTCGCGGGGCCCTGGGCGGGGCAGATCCTCGCCGATCTCGGCGCCGACGTGATCAAGATCGAGCGCGAGGGCGTGGGCGACGAAACGCGCCCCTGGGGTCCGCCCTTCGTGCAGGGGAATAACGGCGAGAATCTTTCCTCCGCTTATTATCACGCGATCAACCGCAACAAGCGCTCGGTGACGGCCGACTTCCGCAAGGAAGAGGACGTGCAGCTCGTGCTTGCGCTCGCGCGCGAGGCGGATGTGTTGATCGAAAACTACAAGGTCGGCGATCTCGCCAAATTCGGCCTCGACTACCCGAGCGTGCGGAAAATCAATCCGCGCCTTGTCTATTGCTCGATCACCGGCTTCGGCCAGAGCGGGCCATATTCGCACCGCCCCGGCTATGATTTCGTGATCCAGGGCATGGGCGGCATCATGGATATCACCGGCGAGGCCGGCGGCGAGCCACAGAAGCCAGGAGTAGCCTATGCCGACGTCTTCACTGGCGTTTATTCCGCGCTTGCCATCGAAGCGGCGTTGCTCGCGCGCCATCGCACCGGCGAGGGCCAGCATATCGACATGGCGCTCCTCGACGTGCAGATCAGCGTGCTCGCGAACCAGGCGCTCTACTATCTCGTCTCCGGCACGCCGCCGCGCCGCCTCGGCAATTCGCACGCGACCGTGGTGCCTTACGGCGTGTTCCCCACGAGCGACGGCTACATGATCATCGCCGTCGGCAATGACAACCAGTATCGCAGCCTCTGCACTGTTCTCGGCGTGCCCGGGCTTGCCGACGATCCGCGCTTTCGCGCCAATTCCGACCGGGTGAAAAACCGGCCGCTCCTGATCGAGCTCATGCACGCCGAAACGCGGAAGCATAAGCGCGCCGATCTTTTCGCCGCGCTCGAGAAAGCGGGCGTGCCCGTTGGCCCGATCAACGACATTGCCGATGCCTTCGCCGACCCGCAGGTGAATTACCGCAAGATGCGCGTCGATCTGGCGGAAGGCACCGCCGGCGGCGTCACCATTCCCGGCGTGCGCACGCCGATCACGCTGTCCGAGACGCCATTGCGTTACGAGCATCCGTCGCCGCGCCTCGGCGAGCACAGCGCCGAGGTGCGCGACGCCGTGCGTGCTGGCCGTCCCGTCTTCCGCAAGCTAGGCTGAGAGGATGCACAAGCCTCGCGGCAATTCCCGCACGGGAGCGCGCATCCTCGTCGATGCGCTGCAAGGCCACGGCCTCACCCACGCCTTCGGCGTGCCGGGCGAGAGCTATCTTGCCGCCCTTGATGCGCTCCTCGATTCGAAAATTGATTTTCTGGTTTGCCGTCAGGAAGGCGGCGCCTCGATGATGGCGGAGGCCGCGGGCAAGCTCACCGGCAGGCCCGGCCTTTGCTTCGTCACCCGCGGGCCGGGAATGACCAATGCGAGCGCGGGCGTGCATGTGGCGCAGCAGGATTCAACACCGATGATTCTGCTCGCGGGGCAGATCCCGCGCAATTTTCGCCACCGCGAGGCCTTCCAGGAAGTGGACGTGCGCGCGGTCTTCGGAACCATGGCGAAATGGGTGGTCGAGATCGACGATCCGGCGCGCGTGCCGGAATTCGTCGCGCGCGCCGTGCGCGTCGCCACCCAAGGGCGGCCGGGACCCGTGGTGATCACGCTTCCCGAAGACATGCTGGTCGAGGAGACCGCCGCCGGGGACATTGCCGCCTTCGAGCTCGCGGAGATCGCGCCTTCATCGGCCGACCTGGAGCGCTTGCAGAAAATGCTTGCCGCCAGCGAGCGGCCGCTCGTCATCGTCGGCGGCGCGCGCTGGAACGAAGCGGCGGTCGCTTCGCTCGTGCGCTTTGCCGAGCGTTTCGATCTGCCGGTGGCGGCGAGCTTCCGCCGCCAGATGCTCTTTCCCAACGGCCACGATTGCTATGCCGGCGATCTCGGCACCGGACCCAATCCGAAGCTCGCCGAGCGCGTGAAGAACGCGGATCTCGTGCTCGTCTTCGGCGCCCGCTTCTCGGAATGGCCTAGCCAGGGCTACACGCTCTTGACGGCGCCCGATCCCGGAAAGCCGCTCGTGCACGTGCATGCCGGCATCGAGGAGCTCGGCCGCATCTATCAACCGGCGCTCGCGATCAACGCCACACCGGCGGCCTTTGCCGCCGCACTTGAAAAGGTCGAGCCGCCGAAGGAAATCCGCTGGCGCGAATGGCGGAGGGCGGCGCGCGCCGATTATCTTGCGTGGTCGGAAGAGGTACCGAAGCATCCGGGCGCGGTGCAGATGGGCACCATCCTCTCCTGGCTGCGCGAGCGCCTGCCGCCTCACTCGATTGTCTGCAACGGTGCCGGAAATTTCTCCGCCTGGCTGCATCGCTTTTATCGCTATCCGCAATTCGGGACGCAGCTCGCGCCGCTCTCCGGCTCCATGGGTTACGGCGTGCCCGCCGCGATCGCCGCCAAGCGCATTCATCCCGAGCGCACGGTGATGGCGTTTTCCGGCGACGGCGATTTTCTGATGACCGGGCAGGAACTCGCCACCGCCATGCAATACGGCCTCGCCGTGCGTCTCTTCGTGATCGACAACGGCACGTACGGAACGATTCGCATGCATCAGGAGCGCGAATATCCGGGCCGCGTATTCGGCACCGATTTGCGCAACCCGGATTTCGCCGCCTATGCCCGCGCCTTCGGCGCCGAGGGCTTCACCATCGAAAACGACAAGGACGCGGCGCCCGCGCTGGAAGCCGCCTTCGCCGCAAAGGCTGCGGCCGTTATCCACGTCAAGCTCGATCCCGAGGCGATCACGCCGGCGACCACGCTTTCGGCGATCCGCGCCAAAGCGCTCTCGAAATAGTTAACGATCGTTAATGCCGGCGCCCGCCGTCATCGAACTGAAATCTTTTCGTCATGTGAGATTCACGCCGCCATCCTAACCACGACCGCATGATTGTTGCGATTTGGGCGGCCGGGTTGTTTTTCCTTGTTGCGCTCGGCTTGCACATCGCAAGCGCGGTCGTGGTTGCGGCCCGCTTCCGGCAAAACGGGCGCGGCGAATGGCCGCTGCCGGATCTGCCGGAAGTGACGATTCTCCGCCCGGTCTGCGGGCTCGACAATTTCATCGAGGAAACGCTCGCCTCGAGCTTTCAGCTCGACTATCCGCATTATGAAGTTCTTTTTTGCGCTTCCGACCGCAACGATCCGGTGGTGCCGCTCGTGCGCCGTCTCATGCGCCAATATCCCAAGATTCGGGCGCGGCTCCTGATCGGCGACGAAGTCGTCAATGGCAACCCGAAACTCGACAATGTCGCCAAGGGCTGGCGCGCGGCTTCCTTCGACTGGATTGTCATGGCCGACGCGAACGTGTTGATGCCCTGCGATTACATTCAGCACTTGCTTGCGAAATGGCGGCCGGGCACGGGACTTGTGTGCTCGCCGCCCGTTGGTTTCTTCCCCGCGGGCTTTGCCGCGGAGCTCGAGTGCGCCTTCCTCAATACCTATCAGGCGCGCTGGCAATACGCCGCCGACACCGTCGGATGGGGCTTCGCCCAGGGCAAGACCATGCTGATGAAGCGGAGCGATTTCGAGCGTGCGGGCGGCCTTGCGGCGCTCGGCGCCGAGGTCGCGGAAGATGCGGCCGCGACAAAGATGCTGACAAGGGCGGGCTTGCAAATCCGTCTCGTCGATCAGCCCTTCGAACAGCCGACCGGCGAACGCAACCTGAAAGAAGTCTGGCGCCGCCAGGTTCGCTGGGCGCAAATGCGGCGTTCGACCTTTCCCTTCTTCTACACGCCCGAGATTTTCTCGAGCGGCGTGCTGCCGCTCGCGGCCGGCACCTTCGCCTGCGCTGCACTCGGCTTGCCGCTGAGCGCGAGCGTCACCGCGCTGTTTGCGCTTTGGTACGGGGCCGAAGCCTTCCTCGCGCACGAGGCCGAATGGTTCCTCGGCTGGCGCTCACCCTTCCTGTGGGTCCTGCGCGACCTGATGATCCCCGCGATCTGGGCCAATGGCTGGCTTGGAAAGCAGTTCGTCTGGCGCGGCAACCGCATGCAGCTGATGACGGGCGCACAAAAAGCCGCGGGCCATCGCCTCACGAACGTAGCCGAGCCCGTCGGGCTTCGCTTCAACATGATCAGGCTTTTCAGCCGGCGCGGCGGGCGCACCCCGTCTCACGTGAACGGTATATCGGGTGGGCATGCGAACCGCTGAAGAAAAATGGAGCATTTCTCCTGTGATGGATACGACGAAGCGGTATCGCACGCTCTTCATCTCTGACGTTCATCTCGGCATGCGCGGCTGCCAGGCTGACCGGCTTATTGATTTCATCCGACACAACGACGCCGACACGATCTATCTCGTCGGCGACATCGTCGACGGCTGGGCGCTGCGCTCGAGCTGGTATTGGCCGCAGGCGCACAACAACGTGGTGCAGAAGTTGCTGCGCAAGGCGCGCAAGGGCGCGCGGATCATCTACATCCCCGGCAATCACGACGAATTCCTGCGCGATTATTACGGCACGCATTTCGGCGGCGTCGAGGTCGCCGAATCCGCGATTCATGCTGCCGCCGATGGCCGCCGCTATCTCGTCACCCATGGCGACCTCTTCGACATCGTGATCCGCCACGCGCGCTGGCTCGCCTATCTCGGCGACAAGGCCTATGATTGGGCGATCCTCGCCAACACCGCCTTCAACAGCGTGCGCCGCAGCCTGGGCTTGCAATATTGGTCGCTGTCGCAATGGGCGAAGTACAAGGTGAAGAACGCCGTCAACTTCATCGGCGACTTCGAGAAAACGCTCGCCGCCGAAGCGAGCCGCCGCGGGCTCGACGGCGTGATCTGCGGCCACATTCATCACGCCGCGGTGCATGACGAATACGGCTTCACCTACATCAATTGCGGCGACTGGGTCGAAAGCTGCACCGCCATCGGCGAGAATCCCGACGGCAGCTTCGAAATCATCAACTGGGCGAAGCGCGAGCCGAAGATCGAAGCCGAGGAGCATCCGGATATGGTGGACGCCGAGGCTGCATGAACCGGTGGTGCGTCAGGAAGGGCGTCGCGTCCGCATGACGCCGGAATCGGTGACCGCATCGACGCGGCCCGGCCATACGCGAACGGGAAGGGGAATGGAATGGAGAATTATTCGACCGCCGATCTCGAACGGCCGCTGGTGGAACAGGCATATGCGCGCTGGGTGCTGGTTTATGACGCCGTTTGCGGGCCGTTTTTCGAGCGCGGCCGGCACTCGGCCGCCGCGGCCGCACGGCGGATCGGCGGCCGCATCCTGGAAATCGGCGTAGGCACCGGTCTCTCCTTCGACGACTACGGCGCCGGCAACCGCATCGTCGGCATCGATATTTCGGAGCCGATGATCGAAAAGGCGAGGAAGCGCCTCGCCAGCGGCCGCTATCCGCACGTGGAAGACATCCGCGTGATGGACGCGCAGGAACTCGCCTTCGAAGACGCGAGCTTCGATTGCGTGGTCGCGCAATTCGTCATCACGCTGGTGTCGGATCCCGAGCGGGTGCTGTCGGAATGCGCGCGGGTGGTGAAGCCCGGCGGCGAGATCATCCTCGTCAATCATTTCTATTCCGAGCGCGGAATGACGGCTGCGATCGAACGTTGGTTTGCGCGGCCGACGCGGTCGCTCGGATTGCGGCCGGATTTTCCGTTTTCGCGCCTCGCCAACTGGGCGCGCGACCATGGCGGGGTTGCGCTCGTCGAACGGCGGGTGATCAAGCCCTATGGCTTCTTCACGCTCGTGCGTTTCCGGCGGCTGCAAGAGGCGGCGGCCAGCCGGGCGGCTTAATCCGGGGCTTCAGGGTTGTTGAATCAACACTTGAAGCCGCGTTGAATCAGAATGCGAACGGTCCGAATTCTCCGGCGATGATTCATCGGACGCTGCCAAGCGATTGAAGCCGCTTGTCAAATTCTCTCACCGGGAACCGCACTTACGGCCGCCTCTTCAGGCGACATAGACCGTTTTGATATTGACGAATTCACGTATCCCGTGAACGGAAAGCTCGCGGCCATAGCCGCTCTGCTTGATGCCGCCGAAGGGAAGCCGCGCGTCGGACTTCACCGCCTCGTTGACGAACACCGAGCCCGCTTCCATTTCCTCCGCCGCGAGTTTTTCGGCGCGCGCGATGTCGGAACTGAGAATCGCGCCGCCAAGCCCGAAAACCGAGTCGTTGGCGGTCTTTAGCGCCTCGGCTTCATCCTTCACTGCAATGATCGCCGCGACCGGCCCGAAGAGCTCTTCTTCATAGGCGGCCATGCCTTTCTTGACGCCGGTCAGCACCGTCGGCGGATAGAAGGCGCCGGGGCCGGCGGGGACCTTGCCGCCGAGGAGGAGCTTGGCGCCCTTGGCGACGCTCTTTTCCACCTGCGCATGCAGCGCGTCGCGAAGATCATGCCGCGCCATCGGGCCGATTTTCGTATTCTTGTCCATGGGATCACCCGGCTGGATCGCGCGCATTTTTTCGACGAACAGTTCCTCGAACTTCGCGCGCGTCTTCTCGGTGACGATGAAGCGCTTGGCCGCAATGCAGCTCTGGCCGCCATTCACGAGCCGGCCCTTGACGCTCGTGCCCGCGGCCTTTTCGAGGTCGGCGTCGTCGAGCACCACATAGGCGTCGCTGCCGCCGAGCTCGAGCACCGTCTTCTTCAGCATGGCGCCGGCCTTGCTCGCCACCGCCCGGCCGGCGGCATCGCTGCCGGTCAAGGTCGCCGCGCGAATGAGCGGATTTTCGAGAATGCCGTCGATCTGCCGGCTCGACACGAGCAGCGTGCGGAAAAGCCCGGCGGGAAAGCCGGCATCCTGGAAGACTTTTTCGATCACGAGCGCGCAGCCCATGACGTTCGAAGCGTGTTTCAGGACGCCCGCGTTTCCGGCCATCAGGCCGGGCGCGGCGAAGCGGAAGACCTGCCAGAAGGGGAAATTCCACGGCATGATCGCGAGCACCACGCCGAGCGGCTGGTAGGTGACGAAGCTCTTTTTGGCGTCGGTCGCGATCTCTTCGCGGGCGAGAAACTTCTCGGCGTTCTCGGCGAAAAAGTCGCAGCCGGTCGCGCATTTCTGCGCCTCCGCAATGCCGTCGGAAATGGGCTTTCCCATTTCCTCGGCCATGAGCTTGCCGAACTCGGCCGCGCGATCGCGCAGGATCTTGGCGGCGGCTTTCATCGGTTTCGCGCGCTCGGCAAAGCTCTTTCGGCGCCAGTCGAGGAAAGCCGCGTTCGCCCGCTCGATGATGCGTGCAACTTCGCCGCGCTCCATCTCGTCATAGGAGGCGATCTCCTGGCCGGTGGCCGGGTTGATGGAAGTGAATTGGCTCGTTCTCTTCACGGCGGCTTGTCGGCTCATGACATGCTCCTTGGCTCACGGGCGGCATCGATCATTGCAGGGCAGGGACGCTTGTATAATCGGCGGGCGGGGTTTCGGTTCCTGGACCGCGCCGCGCATTTAGGTCATGTTACGTTCCGGAAACGTCATCCGCAAAACACGGTCGAGTGATGCAAAAACTCGCGACTTCCCACGAACACCCTGACGCCCGCGAACCGCTCCTGCAAGCCGGCCTGCCGAAGGACATCGTCACTTCCTGGCTCGCGGCGCGGCCGGAAGCGAGCGCCGACTTCAAGCGCGACATCGAGACCTTTTCGCATTTCTGGAAGACAGGCGCGAATTTGCTCGCGATGCCGCCGCGGAAGCCCGCGCGCAAGGCCGAGGAACAACGCGCCGCCGCCTTGATCCTGGAAATTTCCCGTGCGGCGCGCGACCGGTTTCTGGTCGCTCACGTCGAGGAGCTTTATCGCGCGCTCACCAAGAACTATGCCAATTTCATCCGCGCCGAGCGGCTCGTCTACGACGCGGCGGCGCTCGTGCCCGGGCTGACGCCGACAGCCGCCGAAGTCGAAGACGAAATGCAGTTCCCGCAAAAGGACAAGGACGGCGTCGAGATCGATCAGGGAATTTTCCTCTCGCGCGTCCTTGAGCACCCGCGTGCCGGAACGCATCTCTGCCACGCAATGCTCCTGCCGCGGGCGGAATCGCTCGCCCGGCTCTCGCAGTTTCTCGCGCGCGGCAGTGTCGAGATGAAAACCGCGGCGGTCGAGCGCCGGGGCAAAGCCTCGTTCGTCACCCTTCGCCATCCGCGGTCTCTCAATGCGGAGGACGAGCTCACGATCGACGAGATGGAAACCGCGATCGATCTTGCCAACCTCGATCCGGAGACCTCGATCGCGATCTTCCGCGGCGACGTGGTCGAGAATCCCAAATACAAGGGTCGCCGCGTCTTTTGCAGCGGCATCAATCTTACGCACCTCTATCACGGCAAGATCGGCTACCTCTGGTACATCCGCCGCGACATGGGCCCGGTGAACAAGATCTTCCGCGGCGTCGCCAAGCCGGAACTCACGCCCGACGACATCAGCGGCCCCAACATCGAAAAACCCTGGATCGCGGCGGTCGATACTTTCGCGATCGGCGGCGGCTGCCAGTATTTGCTGACGATGGATTACGTGCTTGCGGCGAAAGACGCCTACATGACGCTGCCCGCACGCAAGGAAGGCATCATTCCGGGCGCCTCCAATTTGCGCCTGCCGCGTTTCGTCGGCGATCGTATCGCGCGCCAAGCGATCATGTATGGGCGAAGGCTCGATTGCGACAGCCCGGAAGGCAGGATGATTTGCGACGAGGTGGTGCCGCCGGCCGAGATGGATGCGGCCCTCGATCGCGTGATCGACGGGCTCACGAGTTCGGGGGTCGTGAGTGCCGCGAGCAACCGCCGTGCCTTCCGCGTCGGCCAAGAGCCGCTCGATCTCTTCCGCCGCTACATCGCGGTCTATGCGCGCGAGCAGGCCTATTGCCACTTCAGCCCGGCGTTGATCGCCAATCTCGAACGGCACTGGAACGCGCAGAACCGCAAGTTCTGAATTCACTTCTTGCGAAGGTCGACGATCCGCTTCGCCTTGCCGAGCGAACGCTCGATGCCGCCGGGGGCGGTGACTTCGATCTCCGCGGTGACGCCGATCAGCGCCTTGATCTGATGCGCAAGCTCCGCCGCCGCGGCTCTTCGGGCGCCTTCGTCCGCGGCCTCCGGCCGCGCCTCGACCCGCACCTTGATTTCGTCAAGCCGGTTCTCACGGCGGAGCTCGATCTGGAAATGCGGCGCCAGGCGCTCGTCCTTCAGGATCAATTCCTCGATCTGCGTCGGGAACACGTTGACGCCGCGGATGATCATCATGTCGTCGGAGCGGCCCGTGACCTTGTCGATCCTCCGCATCGAGCGCGCGGTGCCGGGCAGCAGCCGCGTGAGGTCGCGGGTGCGATAGCGGATGATGGGCATGCCTTCCTTGCTGAGCGAGGTGAAGACGAGCTCGCCCTGCGCGCCGTCCGGCAGCGGCTTGCCGTTCGCGGGATCGATGATCTCGGGATAAAAGTGGTCTTCCCAGATGTGCAGGCCGTCCTTCGTCTCGACGCATTCGCAACCGACGCCGGGGCCGATCACCTCCGAGAGGCCGTAAAGATCGACGGCGTGCATGTGGAAGGCGTCTTCGATTTCGGCGCGCATGGCATTGGTCCACGGCTCGGCGCCGAAGAGGCCGATCTTGAGCGAGGATTTGCGCGGGTCGATGTTTTTCGCGCGGAACTCGTCGAGGATCGCGAGCATGTAGCTCGGCGTCACCGTGATAATGTCGGGCTCGAAATCCATGATCAGTTGTACCTGTCGCTCGGTCATGCCGCCGGAGACGGGAATAACGGTGCAGCCGAGGCGCTGCGCGCCGTCGTGCGCCCCTAGGCCGCCGGTGAAGAGGCCGTAGCCATAGGCGTTGTGTACCTTCATGCCGGGCCGGCCGCCGCAGGCGCGGAAGCTCCGCGCCATCATGTCGGCCCACATTTCGAGATCGCGCGCGGTATAGCCGACGACGGTGGGTTTGCCGGTGGTGCCGGAGGAGGCGTGGATGCGCGCGATCTTCTCGCGCGGCACTGCGAACATGCCGAACGGATAGTTGGCGCGCAGATCCTGCTTCGTGGTGAACGGAAATTTCGCGAGGTCGGAAAGCGTCTTCAGATCGTCGGGATGCACGCCCGCGCCGTCGAACGCCTTGCGATAATGCGTGACGTTGTCATAGGCGTGTTTCAGCGACCATTTGAGCCGCGTCAATTGCAGGGCGGCGATCTCGTCGCGCGAAGCTATTTCGATCGGCTCGAAGTTCTCCTTGTGCGGAACGATGTTCGCGAGCTTGCCCGTGGGTGCCAGCATTCCGTCTCTCCCCTAAGCCCGTTCTTTTTTGCGTCGAGCCTTGACGATCATGTGACTACACATTGCGCCCGCCTGCAACCGCGGCGGACTTGCGGAAACGCCGCGAATGGATTTGAAATCGGATGCGGGGCAACGGCGCGAAATATATTTCCCGAAAGCGCCGGAAGAGAAGGCGGGCGGCGATATGAGCAAGACTTTCGACGAAATCCGCGTCGGCGACAGCGCGACGCACGCGCGCACGATCACCGCCGACGATATCGACGTCTATGCGAAGCTCACCGACGATTACAATCCGATGCACATGGACGACGAGTTCGCGAAGAAAAATACCAAGTTCGGCGGTCGCATCGCGCATGGACCCATGACGCTCGGGCTGATCGCGCCGGTGATCGGCATGAAATTGCCGGGCCCGGGCTGCCTTCTGATGTCGCTGAACTCGACATATCTCAAGCCCGTGCGGGTCGGCGACCATGTGACCGCGACTGGCGAGGTCGCGGAGAAAGACGAAAAGCGCCGGGCCGTGCGCATGGCGCTGCGTTTCGTCAATCAGCATGGAGAAGAAGTGGTGCGGGGCGAGGCTTGGGTGCTGCCGCCCAAATCGAAATAATCCGCTTCCGGATTAACCGATTTCATTTGCGATCTTTTGCAGAATTTGCATGAAGTGCGCGTAGTCGCGCGGTCCTATCACGCGCATGAGATTGCGGTCGTGCTGCTTCGCGCATTCGGTCAATCGCCGCAGCAGCTTTTCGCCGGCCGCGGTCAGCGTCAGCCGGTATAATCGCTTGTCTCCCGCGGCCCTTTGCCGGTTGACGAGTTTCTTCTGCACGAGGCCGCGAAGCGCCGAGGTCAATGTCGACTTGTCGTTGCGGTTGGCGCGGCTGAGCGCGGTCTGGCTGATTCCGGGATTTTGTCCGATCAGCGTCAAAACCGCGAAACGGCCGGGGCTGAGATTTTCGCCGTGCGCGAGGCGGGCGAAGGCCTGAAACGAAACCACCTGCGCCATGCGCAGGTGAAAGGCGACCCAATGCGCGAGCGGGCCGTAATCGATGGCGTCGTCGGCGCCATGCGGGCCGGGGCTCGCCATGGGGTTTCCTTCCGCACTGCACTATAATGCAGCAATGGTTTGATCTCCAACTTTCTTCTTTACAATCGCTCCACTTCGGGCACAATCCAAAAAAACAACCGCAAGAAAAATTCGGGTCCAGGGAGGAAATCATGCCAGCGGGTTTCTCGCGATATGCCGTATTGACGTTCGCTGCGGCGGGTGCGGCGCTCTATCTCTTCGCCCAGGCGCCAAGCTCGAAAGCCGAGGACGCGACGATCGAGCTGAAGCTCGCGCACTGGCTGCCGCCCACGCATCCCGTGCACAAGGCGATGGAAGCGTGGGGCGCCGACGTCGAAAAGGCCTCCGGCGGCACCATCAAATACAAGCTGTTCCCGGCGCAGCAGCTCGGCAAGGCCTTCGACCATTACGACATGGCGCGCGACGGCATCGCGGATCTCACTTACGTCAATCCCGGCTATCAGCCCGGCCGCTTCCCGATCATCGCCGCCGGCGAGCTTCCGTTCCTGATGGCGGACGCCAATGGCGGCTCGCAGGCGCTCGACGCCTGGTATCGCAAATACGCCGACAAAGAGATGAAGGACGTGAAGATGTGCCTCGCCTTCGTCCACGATCCCGGCTCGTTTCACTCGGTCGCGAAGAAAATCATGGTGCCGGGCGACATCAACGGCATGAAGATCCGGCCGGCGCATGCGACCATGGCCGCCTTCGTCACCCAACTCGGCGGCACCAACGTGCAGTCGAGCGCGCCCGAAGTCCGCGACATTCTCGAAAAGGGCGTGGCGGAAGCCGTGACCTTCCCGTGGGGCTCGCTGGTGCTTCTCGGCGTCGACAAGGTCACCAAATATCACATGGACGTGCCGCTTTACGTCACGACCTTCGTGTTCGTGATGAACAAGGACAAGTACATTTCGATGTCGGTGGCGCAGAAGAAGGTGATCGACGACCACTGCAACACCGATTGGGCGCAGAAAGTGGGCGCCCCCTGGGGCCAGTTCGAGCACGATGGCATCGCCAAGATCAAGGCGGAGCCGGGCCACGAGGTCTACACGATCTCGAACGCGCAGCTCGATGAGTGGAAAAAGGCCGCAGTACCACTCGAGAAAAAATGGGCCGACAACGTCAAGCAGGCCGGCGGCGACCCCGACACGATCATGAAGGAATTGAAGACGTCGCTGCAGCAATACAAGGCGGCGTACTGATCGCGACGGGACGCGCGGCGTAGCGGACGCACGGCGGCGGGACTTCCTGCCGCCGTTTCCGCATGAAGCTTGAACGCGAGGAGCGATGGCCGAGCCCGAGCTGAAATACGAAAAAGGCGGCCCCGAGCCGTTGGTCGTGGGGGCCCGCCGCAGCGGCATGGACCGCTTCATCGATACGATCGAATGGATCGCCGCGGGCTTCGTCGGCCTGGTCGCCGCCGACATCTTTATTTCGGTGATGCTGCGCGGCCTCTTCCGCACCTCGATCCCCGACAGCTATGATTTCGGCCGGCTGTTGCTGGGGATTTTGATTTTTTGGGGGATCGCCGCGACGAGCTATCGCGGCACCCATATCACCGTCGATCTTGTCTGGGCCTCGGTGCGCCCGCGCTTTCAGCGTTATATCGACGTGTTCGCGACCCTCGTCCTCCTGTTCGTCGTGTCGGTGCAGACCTACACGCTCTTCGACAAGGTGCTCGCGACCTATCGCGATCATGTGCTCACCTTCGACTTGCGCCTGCCGAACTGGCCGTTCTTCGCGCTCGCCTGGGTGGGTGACGTCTCGGCGGTGCTCTTGATCGCGATCCGCACCTGGCGGCTCGTATTCATTCCGGATTCCTTGAAGCGTGAACAAATCATCAAGCCGGTCGAGTGAACATGAGCACCGACGCCGTTGCCATCATCGGCTTTGTCGTTCTCTTCACGCTGATGCTCTTGCGCGTGCCGGTCGGGATGGCCATGGGCCTCGTCGGCGTTTCGGGCTTTGCCTATCTCGTCAACGGCACGGCGGCGCTGAAGCTCGTGGGCCAGACCTCGATGCGGACGGTGACCGATTACACCTTCGGCGTCATCCCGATGTTTCTGCTGATGGGCGCGTTCGTGTCGAATTCCGGCATGAGCCGCGAGCTTTTCCGCGCGGCGAACGTGTTTGTCGGGCATCTGCGCGGCGGCCTCGGCTTTGCCACCGTCGCCGCCTGCGGCGGTTTTGCCGCGATCTCCGGCTCGTCGGTGGCGACCGCCGCCACCTTCTCGACCGTCGCCTATCCGGAGATGCGCCGTTACGGCTATCCGCAATCCTTCGCCACCGGCGTGATCGCGGCCGGCGGCACGGTTGGCGCGATGCTGCCGCCTTCGACGGTGCTCGCCGTCTACGGCATCATCACCGAACAGGACATCGGCAAGCTCTTTATCGCCGGCATCATTCCGGGCCTCTTGGCGATCTCCATGTATATGCTCACGATCACGATGATCGGCATCGTGCGGCCGAAATTCCTGCCCGCCGGGCCGCGCGCGGAATGGAAGGATCGCCTCGACGCTGTCCGCGACATCTGGGCGCCGCTTTTGCTCTTCGTCTTCGTGATCGGCGGACTTTACGGCGGCATGTTCACCCCGACCGAAGCCGGCGGCATGGGCGCGGGCGGCTCGTTCGTGATCGGCGTCTTGCGCGGGCGGCTCGGCAAGGAAGAAATTTTGCGTTCGCTCCTGCAGGCGACGCGCACGGCCGCGGCCGTCTTCACCGTGCTGATCGGCGCGCTTTTATTCGGCTACTTCCTCACCGTGACGCAGACGCCGCAGAAGGTGACGATGTTCCTCACGAGCCTTGGCCTCGGCCGCTACGGCGTCTTGGCGCTGATCATGGTGATGTACATCCTCTTGGGCTGCCTGATGGACGCGATGGCGATGATCATCCTCACCGTGCCGGTGATGTTCCCGGTGGTGCTGGCGCTCGGTTTCGATCCGATCTGGTTCGGCATCATCATCGTGATGACGGTGGAGCTCGGGCTCATTCACCCGCCGGTCGGCATGAACGTGTTCGTCATCAAAAGCGTCGTGCACGACGTGAGCTTCGCGACGATCTTCAAGGGCGTCATTCCCTTCATCATCACCGACATCATCCGGCTGATTATCCTCATCGCCTTCCCGATCCTCGCGCTATACTTGCCGTCCAAGATGTGAGGCGCCGCATCATGGAACGCTCGTTCAAAAAAGAAGTGCAGGCGCTGAAGCTCGGCAAGGGCGACACCTTCCGCGGCGAGGGCATCCTCGCGGTCACCAAGGCGCTGCTGCAGTCCGGCGTCTCTTACGTCGGCGGCTACCAGGGCGCGCCGGTCTCCCACCTTCTCGACGTGCTGGTCGATGCCGAGGAGATGATGGGCGAGCTCGGCGTGCATCTGGAAACCTGCACCAACGAGGCTTCGGCCGCGGCGATGCTCGCCGCCTCCATCAATTATCCGCTGCGCGGCGCCGTCACCTGGAAATCGATCGTCGGCACCAACGTCGCCGCCGACGCGCTCTCCAACCTTTCGTCGCCGGGCGTCATCGGCGGCGCGCTGATCGTCATCGGCGAGGATTACGGCGAGGGCGCAAGCGTCATCCAGGAGCGCTCTTATGCCTATGCGATGAAATCATCGATGTGGCTTCTCGATCCAAGGCCGGATCTGCCTTCGATCGTGCGCGCGGTCGAAAAAGGCTTCGAGCTTTCGGAAGCAAGCCACGCGCCGGTGATGCTGGAGCTCCGCATCCGCGCCTGCCACGTCACCGGCTCCTTCGAAGCGAAGGACAATCGCCCCGGCGCCTATTCAGGTTTGAACCGGCTCGCGGGTCCGCCGCACTTCGACTACGGCAAGCTTTCGCATCCGCCCGTCACCTTCGTGCAGGAGCGCCTCAAGGTCGAGGAGCGGATGCCCGCCGCGCAGGAATTCATCCGCGACGAGAAGCTCAACGAGTTCGTCGCGGGCGATCTCGCCGACATCGGTATCGTCGTGATGGGCGGTCTCACCAACAGCGTGCTGCGCGCGCTTGCGCGCCTCGACCTTGCCGACCTCTATGGAGAGTCGCGCGTGCCGCTTTACGTGCTGAACTGCGTCTATCCCCTGGTGCCGGAGGAAATTCGCGAGTTCTGCGCGAAAAAGCGCGCGGTGCTCGTGGTCGAAGAGGGGCATCCCGACTACATCGAGCAAGCGATCAACGTCGAACTCCGCCGTGCCGATCTGCAGACGCGCGTGATCGGAAAAGGCCCGTTGCCGAAAGCCGGCGAATACACGTCGGAAGTGTTGCTGAAAGGCATCGCGGCTTTTCTCGCCGAAACGAATCCGCGCGGCCTCGACGTCGGCGCGGTCGACGAACGCGCGAATAAAATTCTCGCGAAGAAGCCGCTCACGGCCGCCGCCGTCGACGAGCTGCCGCCGCGGCCGCCGACCTTCTGCACCGGCTGTCCCGAGCGGCCGGTGTTCGCCGCGATCAAGCTCGCCGAACGCGAGACCGGGCCCGTGCATGTGAGCGCCGACATCGGCTGCCATTCGTTCGCGACCTTCGCGCCGTTCTCGCTCGGTAACTCGATCCTCGGCTACGGCATGAGCCTCGCCTCCGCCGCGGCGGTGGGTCCCAACATGAAAAAGCGGCCGATCGCGATCATGGGCGACGGCGGCTTTTGGCATAACGGCGTGATCACCGGCGTGGCGAGCAGCCTCTTCAACAAGGGCGACGGCGTGCTCCTGGTGATGCAGAACGGCTACACCTCGGCGACCGGCCAGCAGTTCATGCCCTCGAGCTTGAGCAATCGCGACGGCACGCCGCCCGGCATGGACATCGAAAAAACGCTGCAGGCCTTCGGCGTCAAATGGCTGAAAAAAATCCGCAGCTACAGCGTCGCGACCATGACCAAGGCGCTGAAGGAGGCGCTGACGAGCACGCAGCGCGGCCTCAAGGTGATCATCGCCGACGGCGAATGCCAGCTCGCGCGCCAGCGCCGCGTGCGCGCCGAGGATGCGGAGAAATTGAAGCGCGGCGCCCGCTTGGTAAAAACACGTTACGGCGTCGATGACGAAATCTGCACCGGCGACCACTCCTGCATCCGCCTCTCGGGCTGCCCGTCGCTGACGGTGAAGCCAAATCCCGATCCTTTGCGCACCGATCCGGTCGCGACCGTGATCGAGAGCTGCGTCGGCTGTGGCCTTTGCGGCGAGGTCGCACATGCCGCCGTGCTCTGCCCGTCGTTCTATCGCGCTGAAGTCATTCGCAACGCCAGCACCTGGGATCGCGCGCTGCACCGCTTCCGCCAGCGCGTGATCGGCTGGCTCGGCGCGCGCGAGGCGCAAGCATGAGCGGCGAGCCGGTCAAATTGCTGATCGCGGCCCTTGGCGGCGAGGGCGGCGGTGTGCTCACGGATTGGATCGTCTCCGCCGCCGAGCGAAAAGGCTTTCCGGTGCAGTCGACGTCGATTCCGGGCGTCGCGCAGCGCACCGGCGCCACCACCTATTACATCGAGATCGTGCCGGTGCCGGCGCGGGAGCTTTCCGGCAAACGGCCGGTGCTCGCGCTTACGCCGGGGATCGCCGATATCGACATTGCACTCGCGAGCGAATTGATGGAGGCCGGGCGCCTCGCCGCCAACGGCTTCGTGACTGCCGACCGCACCGCGCTGATTGCGTCCACGAGCCGCTTCTACGCCATGGACGAGAAGATTGCGATGGCCGACGGCCGCTACGATCAGGAGCGCTTGATCAAGGCGCTCGGCGACAACACGAAGTCGCTGCTCCTGTTCGACATAGCGGAGACGGCGAAACGCGCGGGCGCGATGGTGAATGCGCTGATGCTCGGCGCGCTCGCGGAGAGTAGCCTTTTGCCGATTTCGATCGATGAATTCGAGGCGGCAATTGCAGCCGATGCCAAGGCCGTCGAGAGCAATCTTTCCGGATTTCGCGCCGGTGTTGAGGCCGCGCGCAATCGCGCCGCCGTGGCGGCAAAAGACGGCAAGCGCGGCGCGCGCGAAAGGGCCGAGCTGCCGGCCATTGAGAAGGAAATCGCCGCGATGCCGGAAGCGGCGCGCGGAATCATTATCGAAGGCGCGCGGCGGCTCACCAATTACCAGGACTTGAATTATGCGCGTCTCTACCTCGACCGCTTGCAACGCATTCGCGAAACCGACAATCGCGCGGACGCCGGCGGCAAGCTCCTCGCCGAGGCCGCACGCCATCTTGCCGTGCGCATGTCCTACGAAGACGTGATCCGTGTCGCGCAGGCGAAGATCGATCCTGCGCGCATCACACGCATCATCGCCGAGATGAGAATTTCCGGCGATCCCTACGCGATCTACGAATTTCTGAAACCCGGCATCGAGGAATTCTGCCAGATCCTGCCGCCGTTTCTCGCGCGGCCCATCCTGCGAATTTCAGCCCGGTTCGGCTGGCTCGATCGCTTTCATTGGGGAATGGAGGTGAATACCGCCTCGATCAGCGGCTATCTCCGCTTCTGGTTGCTTACGAAGCTGCGCGCCTTTCGTCCGCGCACCCATCGCTTTATCGAGGAGCAGGCCGCGATCGAATCCTGGCTCGATCTCATCGCCGCCGCAGCCGGAATTTCGCCGTCCCTCGCGCTCGAGGTGGCCGAATGCGCGCGCCTTATCAAAGGCTATGGCGATACCCACAAGCGCGGGGCCGCGAACTTTCATCTGATCGAAACCCGCGTCATCCGCGCAGCACTTGCGGGCGAAATTGCCGCCGCCCGCGCGACCGATGCCGTGGCGAGCGCCCGCACCGCCGCTTTGGTCGATCCGGAAGGCGAGAGCCTGGCGCGGTGTCTCGCTGAAATCGAAGGGCGATCCGCTTTCCGCGCCGCCGCCGAATAGCGCCGGATCAGCGTGCTAAAACGCCGTTCCGGCCGCGATCACTTCCAGCCTGTTCCACCAGCCGCCGCCGAGCGCCTGGAAAAGGGCGACGGTGTCGGCAAGTCGCGCGGCCTGCGCGTCAACGCGGGCGAGCGAAGTTTGCAGATAGGCCTGTTGGGCCGCGAGCAGGATCGGCACGCTGGCCTGTCCCTGCTCGACCTGCCGCCGCACGAGACCGATGTTCTGCGAGGCCGAACGCTCGGCCGCGACGGCGGCCGCAATCGTGCGGTTATCCGCCTGCAATGCCCGCAACACGTCGGCGACATTCTGGAACGCGGCGAGCACCACGCTCTTATATTGCGCGAGCGCCTGGTTGGTCGCTTCCTCCGCCGCCAGCTGCTTGTTCTGCAAGGTGCCCGCGTCGAACACCGTTTGCGCGGCATTACCGGCGATCATCCAGATTCCGGTTCCCGGCGCGAACAGTTGCGCCATGCTGGTGGCGGTGTTGCCCGCATTGCCGGTGATCGCGATTTGCGGCAGGCGATTTGCGATCGCAACGCCAATTTGCGCATTGGCCGCGTGCAAATTTGCCTCCGCCGTGCGGATGTCGGGCCGCTGGCGTACGAGATCGGCCGGCAGGCTGAGCGGTATTTGCCGCGGCGCGCGGAACGCGCCAAGCGCAAAGGTCGGTATCCCGTATTCGCTCGGAAAGCGTCCGGTCAGAAATGCCAAGAGGTTGCGCTGCTGCGCCAGTTGCCTCTCGAGCGGCGGCAGCAGAAGCCGCGCCTGCGCCACCGCAGTCTCCTGCGCGACCACGTCGGGGAGGGCGATCTGCCCCTGTTCGTTTTGCCGCCGCAGGATGCGGAGGAGCTCGCTCTGCAAGCCGATGATCCGCTGCGTCGCGGCGATCTGGCCGCGGAGCCGCGCCTCCTCAATCGCGGCGAGCGCGATGTTCGTCGTGAGCGTGAGATAAACGCCCTCGCGCTGAAAGCGGAGCGCCTCCGCCTGCGCGTCCGCCGTTTCGATCTGGCGCCGGGTCCCGCCCCATAGGTCGGCGACATAGGCTACGCTCACTTGCGGCGTGTAGAGGCTGTAGATCGAAGCGCCCGAGGTCGCGTTTGAGCTCAGTGCTTGGGTCGGCGTTTGCTGCCGGCTTGCGTTGAAACCCGCGCTCGCGGTCGGCAGGAGCACGCCGCGTGTGGCAAGCGCATTGGCCTGCGCCACCCTGAGCGCCGCTTCCGCCGCTTCCAGATCGGCGTTGTGCGCAATTCCTTCCTCGACCAATTGATCGAGCGCCGGCTGATGGAAGAGCTCCCACCATTGCGGCGGAATATCCGCGCCGCGCACGAGGGCGATCCCCGGCACGCGGTCGGTGCGCGCAGGATCGTCCGGCCGCCCCTGCAGGAACGTGTTGACGCCCGGCGCCTCCGGCGCATGGAAATCGGGTCCGACGGCGCAGCTCGTCTGCATGAACGCGACGAGAACGGCGCCAGCCAACCCCTGCAGACGTGACACGGCCAAATCCCCTTACCCAATCCCTTCATCACGCAAGCACGCATCGCGACTGGAACGCACTGGGCACCCGCGCCAGTCTATTCGATCATTCAGCCGGTTCGAGAGCCGTTCCCGCGTTTCTCCCCGCCTTCGTGTGCCGCGAGAAGAGCGCGATCAGGACCGGCAGCGTAATCAGGATGATCACCGGGGCGAGCAGCATGCCGCCGACCACGACGACGGCGAGCGGCTTCTGCACCTGCGATCCGATGCCGGTCGACAATGCCGCGGGCAACAGACCAACACCCGCGATCACGCAGGTCATGAGCACCGGCCGCATTTGCAATTCGCCGGTCTTCAACACCGCTGCCGTGCGTTCGAGGCCGCTCTCGATGAGTTGATTGTACTGCGACAGGATGATGATGCCGTCCATCACCGAAATGCCGAACAACGCGACGAATCCGATCGCCGCCGACACGCTGAACGGAATCTGCGTGACAAACAGCGCGAAGATGCCGCCGATGATCGCCATGGGGATCACGCTCATCGCGAGCAGCGTCTCGAGCAGCGAGGAAAAATTGATCCACAGGAGCAGCGCAATCAGCGCGAGGCTGATCGGCACCACGACCTGCAGGCGCGCGATCGCTTCCTGCAGGTTGCGAAACTCGCCGACCCATTCAAGCCGCGAGCCCGACGGCAGCTTCACCTGCTTCGAGACCTTCTTACGCGCCTCCTGGATGGCGCTGCCGAGGTCGCGGTCGCGCACGCTGAATTTGATCGGAAGATACCGTTCCTGCTGCTCGCGATAGATGTAGGAGGGGCCGGAGACGAGCTTGACGTTTGCCACCTCGCTCAGCGGAATCTGCGTGATCCCGTTCGGCCCCTGCGCGCCGATGGTGATGTTGCTGATCGCCTCGGCGTTCTGCCGGTAGCGCGGCGCCAGCCGCACCACGATCGGGAAGTGGCGGTCGCTGCCGGGATCGTAGACGTCGCCCGCCGTGTCACCGCCGATGGCGACCCGGATGGTGGAATTGATATCGCCGGGAGCGAGCCCGTAGCGCGCGGCGCGGGCGCGGTCGATCTCGATCTGGATCGTCGGCTGGCCGAGCGAGGCGAATACGGCGAGATCGGTGATGCCGGGAACAGTCGCGAGCACCGCCTTGATCTTGTCGGCGGTCTCGGTGAGCTCCTTCAGGTCGTTGCCGAAGACCTTGATCGAGTTCTCGCCTTTGACGCCGGAGACCGCTTCCGCCACGTTGTCCTGCAGATATTGCGAGAAGTTGAACTCGACGCCCGGAAATTCCTCCTCGAGCTTGACTTGCATTTCATCGGTAAGCTTTTCCTTGTCGAGGCCGCGGCGCCACTTCGTGACCGGTTTTAGCGGCACGAAGAATTCGGCATTGAAGAAGCCCGCGGCATCGGTGCCGTCATCGGGGCGCCCGTGCTGGGAGACGACCGACACCACTTCGGGGAAGGCGGCGATCGTCGCGCGCATGCGGTTCACATAGCCGTTGCCTTCCTCGAGCGAGATCGTGGCCGGCAGCGTGGCGCGGATCCAGAGATTGCCCTCCTCGAGCTTGGGCAGGAATTCCAGGCCGAGGAAATGCAGGGCAAAGCCCGCGAGCACGAGGAGTGCGGTCATGCCCGCGACGACGCGCGCTTGGTTTGCGACCGCGAAGGCGAGCGCCGGCCTGTAAAGCTGGTGCAGGAAACGCACGAGCCGCGTTTCGGTCTCCTCGACCCGCTCTGGCAACAGGATCGCGCTCAATGCCGGCGTCACCGTGAAGGTCGCCATCAGCCCGCCAGCGAGCGCGTAGGCGTAGGTCTTCGCCATCGGGCCAAAGATTTGCCCCTCGACGCCGCTCAGTGTGAACAGCGGAATAAAGCCCGCGATGATGATGCCGGCGGCGAAGAGGATCGAGCGGCTCACGCCGGTGCCGGCCATGAAGATCGCAAGCAGTTTGCCCTGCAAGCCGCTTGCAGCGGCGGCCTCTTGTTTGGCGGGCGAATTTTCCATCGCCTGCCCGAGCCGACGGAAGATGCTTTCAACCATGATCACGGTCGCATCGACGATCAGGCCGAAGTCGATGGCGCCGACCGAGAGCAGATTCGCGGATTCCCCCTGCAGCACCAGGATGCCGATCGCGAAGAAGAGCGCGAAGGGGATCGTGGCGGCGACGATGAGGGCGGTGCGCAGATTGCCGAGGAACAGCCATTGCAGCACGAAGATCAACAGAATCCCGAACACCATGTTGCGCAGAACCGTGCTCGTCGTGATGTTGATGAGATCCTGGCGATCGTAGATTTGCTCGATCCGCACGCCGGGCGGCAGGATTCCGGAATTGTTGATGCGCCTGACCTCGGCCTTCACGCGCTCGATCGTCGGCGTGCTCTGCTGGCCGCGGCGCATCAGCACGATGCCTTCGACGATGTCGTTGTCGTCGTCCTTGCCGGCAATCCCGAGCCGCGGCTGGTTGCCGACGATCACGGTGGCGACGTCGCGCACCAATACCGGATTGCCGCCGGCCTGGGTCAGCATCGTATTGTTGAGATCGTCGATGGAACGGATGAGGCCGACGCCGCGGACGACCGCCGACTGCGAGCCGAGGCTGACCGTGTTGCCGCCGACATTGATGTTGCTGTTGTTCAGGCTTTGCAAAAGCTGCGGCAGCGTCAGCCCATAGGCGATGAGCTTGTTGAAATCGACCTGCAGCTCGTAAGTCTTCGTCTTGCCGCCCCAGCCGGTGACGTCGATGACGCCGGGGACCGCGCGGAACCGGCGCTGTAGCATCCAATCCTGCAAGGTCTTGAGATCGAGAACGCTGTAGCCGGGCGGGCCGACGAGCTTGTAGCGGTAGATTTCGCCAATCGGGCTTCCGGGATTGATCTGCGGCGATACGTTGTTCGGCAATCCGTTGAGCTGCGACAGGCGATTGAACACCTGCTGAAGCGCCTGATCGTAGGTGTAGTCGAAGGTGAACTGCAGCTTCACGTCCGACAGGCCATAGAGCGAAATGGTCCGCATCACCCGCAGGTTCTGGATGCCGGCGACCTGCGTCTCGATCGGGATTGTGATGTAGCGCTCGATCTCCTCGGCCGAGAGCCCGGGGCTCTGGGTGATGATGTCCACCATCGGCGGCACGGGGTCGGGATAGGCTTCGATGTTGAGCGATCGGAACGCGCCGATACCGCCCGCGAACACCATCGCGAATAGGAACAGCATCAGCACCCGGCGATGCAGGGCAAAGGCGAGAATGGCATTCATCGCTGCACCCCGCTCAACGCGTAATTACTGGCCGCCGGACGCCATGCGGTCGATGAACAGGCTCCCGCGCGTGACGACTTTCTCGCCGGGCGCAAGGCCATCGAGCACCTGGATCAGCCGTCCGTTGGAGAGCCCGAGCTTGACCGTCCTGAGTTCGACCGCCATTTCCTCAACCGCGACCCACGCGCGCGCGATGTCGCCTTCGTAGATGACGGCTTCGCGCGGCACCGCCGTCATCGGCACGCCTTCGTCGGTCACGATGATGACGCTCGCGAACATTTCGAGCTTGAGGAGCGCCTGCGAATTGTCGATCGTGGCGCGGACCATGAGCCGGCGGCTCGCGGGGTCGATCGAGGTCGCGATGTAGTTGATCTTCGCCTCGAATACCTGATCGGGATAGGTAAGCACCGTGAACCGGATTGTCTGATCGAGCTTCACCTTGGAGGCGTCGGACTCGCGCACAAAGGCGACAAGCCAGACCGTCGACAAATCGCCGATGACGAAGACCGGGTCGCTCGACCCCGCGGTGATGTATTGGCCGGGGCCGACCTTGCGCTGCACGATCGTGCCGGCGAGCGGAGCATAGACGGTCGAGTCGGGCGTGATCGCGCCGCTCTGCTGAAACGTGTCGATTTCGGCATCGGTCTTGCCGAGAATGCGCAGGCGATTGCGCATGGCTTCGAGCGTGGTTTCGGCGGTCCGCAGGTCGTTTTTCGCGGCCGTGAGATCCGCCTGCGCCTGCTGCCAGTCCTTCAGCGGCATGGCGTTGGCATCGTAGAGATTGTGCAGCCGCCGCTCGGTGGTCTCGGTCAGGGTGACCTGCGAGCGCGCCTTGTTCACGGCGGTGACCGCCGTGATGAAATCGTTCTGCCCCTGCACGGAATCCGCGGCCTCGAGCACGAACAGCGGCTGCCCGCGCTGCACCGTGTCGCCCGGGCTCACCAGGAGCTTGGTGACGCGGCCGGCATAGGGGGAGAAGATCGGCGTCGAGCGGTCTTCGTCGACGGTAATCTTGCCCTCGGTCCGCTGCTCGGTGCGGAAAGATTGGATCGCCACCGGCTCGATCGTAAGCGTCGCCCATTGCTTCGGCGTGAGCCGGAATACGCCGCGCTCGCTCTTGGCCGGGCTCTTGAGATCGGCATCGGCGCGTCCGCGATCCGCCTTCGAGCCGATGAGAATGGCGCCGAAGGCGAAGCAGAGGACGACAAATCCGATCGCCGCTTTCGATCGAGACGATAGTTTGCCGACGCGCAGCTGAGGAGCGAGACGCGCAACGAGCGCCTTCGATCGCAGAAATAATTTTTCGAGGTGAGGCCGGAGGCCGCTCCGTTCGATCACGTCCTCCGCCCGGCGCCGTAATTCGTTGGCGACCGGGCGCAGGTGAGCAAGCGCGGCAACGGCCTTCGATCGCAGCAGCGACGTGACTTGCTTGAGCGGCCCGATCCTCATGTCGGATTCCATCTCCGGCGATCCCGTGCGGTAGTCGCGTTCGCGGTGAATGTCACCGCATACCAGCGTAGTGCGGCGAGGCGCCGCGCGCGGATTTCAGGGCGCTGAACACGTGCTTGCTTCCGCGCCAATCAGCAGCGCCTAGCATGCGAGGCTTTTAGGGGGTGGGACTTACAGCAGCCTTACGCGTGCTTTCGCGTCCGCCTTGCGCGAACCTTACACCAAGCTTACAGCAGCGCTGGTTCGGCCTTGGTGGTCACGTCATCATTTCCTCGTTTTACGGTATTTTGGTGCGGATCGATCGGGCAACGCCGCCATGAGATTATTGGTTGTCGAAGACAACGACGAACTCGCACAGCTCCTCGCCAAGGGGCTGCAGTCCGCGGGGTTTGACGTCGATCTCCTCGCGAGTGTGAGCGAGGCACAAGCGGCGCTTGCGACGACCCGCTACGCCGCGCTCATTCTCGATCTCGGCCTGCCGGATGGAGATGGTCTTACGATTCTGCGCGACCTGCGACACCGCAAGGATCCGATTCCGGTTCTTGTCCTCACCGCGCGCGGCGGCGTGCATGACCGCGTCAGCGGCCTTCGCAGCGGCGCCGACGATTATCTCGTGAAGCCTTTCGCCTTCAACGAACTGGTGGCGCGGTTGGAAGCGCTGTTGCGGCGGCCGAGCCAGCTGCTCGGAAGCTCGCTCAGGCTCTCCAATGTGGTGTTCGACACCGAAGGCCGTCAGACCTTCATCGACGACAAGCCGCAGGTCTTGTCCGCGCGCGAGACCGCGGTGCTCGAACTCCTGATGCGGCGCAAGGACAATGTCGTGCCGAAAAAGCTCGTCGAGGACCAGATTTTCGGCCTTGCCGGCGACGTCGCCTCGAACGCCGTCGAAGTCTACGTCCATCGCCTGCGCACGCAGCTCGCCAACCGCGGCGCCAAGGTGAAGATCGATACCATCCGCGGCGTCGGCTACGTCATGTCGGAGGACAAGTAGCGTGCTGCGCTTCAAGTCGCTGATGTCGCGCATCATATTTTTGCACGTCATCGCGGTCGTCGTGACCGCGATCGTCATGCCCTTGGTGCTCTACTGGTTCCTGAATTCCGACGTGGAAAATCTCCAGCGCCAGGCCATGCGCGATAACGCGGAGGTGCTCGCGCGCTATCTGGTGCCGGGCGCGGACGGCGGATGGTCGTTCGAACTGCCGCCCGAGATCCACGATGTCTATTCCGAGGCCTATGGCCGCTACCTTTACGCCGTACTCGACGACGGCGGGCAGGTGCTTTTCTCGTCACGCAAGGATCAAGCGCCGGTCTTTTCGGCGGACAATCAGGCCTCGCCCGTTCAGCTCCTGGAAACGGTGCGGGGCGACCGCATCATTTCCGGCGCGAGCATTCGCAAGGAGATCGGCGGCCGCATCGTCTGGATTCAGGTCGCGGAGGACCTCGCGCATCGCGACGTGATCATCGACGACGTGGTCGCAAGCTTCTTTCAGAAGGTCGGCTGGATCACGGTGCCGATCCTGCTTCTGTTGCTGGCGACCGATATCGCGATCTTCCGCCGCGCCGTGCAGCCGCTCCTGCGCGTGTCGGATCGCGCCGAGCACATCAGCCCGGCGCAGATCGACGTGCGGCTCCCCATCGACGACATTCCGCGGGAAATTCTTCCGCTGGTGGTCGCGGTCAATCAGGCGCTCGACCGGCTCGAACAAGGCTTCCGCCGGCAGCGCGAATTCACCGCGGACGCCGCGCATGAATTGCGCACGCCGCTCGCCATCCTCCGCACCCGCATCGAAACTTTGCCTGACGAGCGCGCCACCGAAGCGGTGCGCCGCGATGTCGAGGGCATGAGCCGCGTCGTCAACCAGCTGCTGGATGCGGCCGAACTCGACACGCTCGTCGTCGATCCCGCCGAGAAAGCCGATCTGCGGCAGGTCTGCGCCGAGGTCGCCGAATTCATCGCGCCGCTTGCGCTGGCGCGGGGAAAGACCATTGCCGTGAGCGGCGTCGAAGACCCCGTCTGGGTCAAGGGCAATGCGGAAATGCTGCGGCGCGCGATCCGCAACCTCGTGGAGAACGCGATCAATCACACGCCGAAGGAAACGACGGTCGAGGTCGTCGTGGGTGAACAGGGCACGCTCAGTGTGCTCGACGAGGGCGAAGGGGTGCCGCTTGCCAAGCGCGAACTCGTCTTCGAGCGTTTCTGGCGCCGCGACCGCAGGCGCGCGGACGGGGCGGGGCTGGGCCTGTCGATCGTCAAGCGCATCGTCGAGGCGCATGGAGGAACGATCACGGTCGAAAATCGTCCCGGCGGCGGCGCCGATTTCTCCATGAGCTTCGCCCTTGCCGAAGCGCCGGCGGAGCCCCCGCGCGCGACCGCGAGGCCGCGGTTGATGGCGGCGGCGGATGCGTCGTCGGATTTATCGTGAGGTAAATCCCATCGCGGTTTCTCGCCGCCGGCGGCTCCGGATTCTGATGACGGGAGGTTGAGTTCCGGCCAGCGGAATTGCGTCCGGCCCGCGGGTCAATTTTTCGCCTGCACCGCGGATTCCACGGCTTTGGCGACCGCCCCGACCGTCTTGAACTCTTCGGCCATGTTCTCGTTGGCGTTCAACGGGATTTCGATGTCGAATTTCTGCTCGATTTCGAAAACGATCTCGATGATGTCGATGGATTCGACTCCGAGATCCTCGAGGCGGGTATCGGCGTTCAATCGCTCGATGGGGACCTTCATTTCGGAAGCAATGATTTTTTTGATTTCGTACGCGATATCCACCGACACACCCCCGGGCCGAGACTGGCGGGTTCTATATAGACTTGCCCCTATAGCCGTGTAAATGATGCGCTCGGATAAGGAGTAATCTTCACGTAAGGTAAGACTAATTTGATTTCTTCAGCCATTGTCTGCTGAAATTTTTTGCGCGGGCTTTGCGCGAAAATTCTTTATCGCTTGGTGAATTTTACGCGACTGCTTTCGCCTTCAGTGGAGCTTCCTGCGCCGTCTGCGAGCTGCCGAAGCGGAGCGCCGGTTCGCCGGCAAAATCATAGGGGCCCGTGTGCACGAGCGCTCCTTCCACATCGAGCCAAATCTTGCCGCCGAGCGCGCGCCACAGCCGGCAAAATCCAAAATCCTCGCTGAGGTATTCCTTTGTTTCCGGATCAATCATGCACTCGAACAGAGCGTAGAATTCTTGTTCGGATTTTGCAGGAACGTAAACGTGATCGGAACTGTAGGCGCGCTCCGGATACGCCTTGATCAGCCGCTCAATGACGCTCCGTTTCATCAGCGTGAAACCTGTCGCGCAATAAACGCCGGTGGCGAACGGCCCGCGGCGCTCGAGTTCGGCGCCCTCGCAGAATTTTCCGACGTATTGCAGCCCCGCCGTCTGCGGCGGTTCCCGGTCCCTGATTTTCTGCGGCACGTCCCAGCGAAAGGCCTTGGCCGGATACATGCCGGCGACCACGTCCTGATCGAAAGCGAGCATTCGATGGATCAACTCGGGCTCGAAGGTGATGTCGGAATCGATGAACATGAGATGCGTGTCGTTCGTCGTGAGAAACTGCGCGACGAGCGTATTGCGCGACCGCGTCACCAGTGAATCGCGCCCGAGGAGATTGAGGTTGATCGAAAATCCCGCCGCCTCTCCATACTGCATGAGCTTGAGGGCCGACATCATATAGCCGGTGGTGACGAGGCCGCCGAAGCAAGGGGTGCCGATAAAGATCGAGGGCGCGGGTGGGGTTCCATTCGGTTTCATGCTGGCCGCCGGTCGCGAATCGAAGGATTGAAAGCGTCGGCGTGACTAGAGCGAAGCGCGGCTAACAATTTGTTAACCGTAAGTTCGCCCGTTCTATTAGGGGTATCAGGCCAACTTTACCGCCGCTTCCGTCAACCGGCCCGCAGGATTGGCCAGCTCCTCGAGGATCGAGAAGTGATCGTGGCCTCGAAGCGGGAGGAGCCTGGCGGCGGGCCCCGCCTTCTGCCGCGCCGCATAATAATCGCGCGACTGGCGTTGCAGCTCGGGGAGCTCCGCTTCGCCGAACGCGATCGTGAGCGGCTTCGATCGCTTTCCAGGGTGCCGTATGGGGCTGAGCTTCACCACCTCGTCCGCCGTGAGATGAAGTTTTTCGTTCAGATAATTCAAGCGGCACGGCGTGAGCTCAAAAATCCCGCTGATCGCAAGCCCCGCGTCGGCTTCGGGAAGGACCATCGCGGTCAGGTGTCCGCCCGCCGACCAGCCTGAAGCGATGACGCCGTTCTCGGCAATGCCCGATCGCGGGCCTTCCGCCCGCAGCCAGCGCATGGCCGCGCGCACTTCCTCGACGATTTCGGTGAGCGTCGCCTCGGGTGCGAGCGTATAGCCGATCAACGCCGCATCCATGCCGCGGGCGAGCGGGCCTTCGGCCATGCAGGAGAAAATCTCCTTGCTGCGGCTCTGCCAATAGCCGCCATGGATAAAGGCGAAGAGCGGCGCGCGCTCGGCGCCGCACTTGAAAATATCGATGCGATTGCGCGGTCGCGGGCCGTAAGCGAGGTCAAGCAACTCGCCTTTTTGGGCGCGCAGGCGTGCGCTGCGTTCGGTCCACTCTGCGATCTTCGCGGCGCTGTTCGCAACCGCCGCCGTGTTGTTGTAGGCGGCGTCAAGTTGCGGCCGGTTCATGCCGCGCCAGATGATCTCGTCCATCGGGATCGAATAGAAGCCAATCCCGCCCGCGCTTACAAGCTCAGGCCGCCTTGCGGCCGTGATGGCTGTGGAGCTGCAGCGAAAGCTGCCGGCGGATTTCGTTGAAGTCATTTCCGGCCACGTCGCGCGGCCGCGGAAGGTCGACCTTCACTTCGTTGGCAATGCGGCCGGGGCCCGGCGACATCACCACGATCCGGTCGGCAAGAAAGATCGCCTCCTCGATCGAATGCGTGACGAAGAGAACGGTCAGCCCCGTGCGCTTCCAGATGTCGAGGAGTTCATCCTGCAGGCGCTCCCGCGTCATGGCATCGAGCGCGCCGAAGGGCTCGTCCATGAGCACGATCTCGGCGTCGTTCGCGAGCACGCGGGCGATCGCCACGCGCTGTTTCATGCCGCCGGAAAGTTGATGCGGATAGGCATTGGCGAAACGCTGCAGTCCGATCAGCGAAATGAACCGCTCGGTGACCTCTTCGACGTCTTTTTTCGGAATGCCGCGTGAGACGGGGCCGAAGGCGATATTGTTACGGACATTGAGCCAGGGAAAAAGTCCATAGTCCTGAAACACCATGCCGCGCTGCGGGCCGGGGCCGTCGATCGGCGTGTCCCACATGAGCGCCTTGCCTTCCGAGGGCGTTTCGAACCCGGCGACGATCCGCAACAGCGTGGACTTGCCGCAGCCCGAAGCCCCGATAAGGCAAACGAACTCGCCTTTGCGCACGTGGAGATTGGCGCCGCGGAGCGCTTCGATGCGTTGCCCTTGCAGCACGAATTGCTTGCTGACGCCGCGCAAATCGAGAATGGGCATCGTTTCAGGCAATGTTCGGACTCCATTTCAGGAGATAGCGGCCGAGCCAGAGAATGGCGCGATCGGAAATAAAGCCGGCAATCCCGATCACGATCATGCCGCAGATCACGATTTCGGTGCGCGAAAGCTGCCGCGCCTCCATGATGATCGCGCCGAGGCCCGTCTGCACGCCGGTCATTTCGCCGACGACGATCACGACCCAGGCAAAGCCGAGCCCGAGCCGCAGCCCGGTGAAAATCGCGGGCAGGCTTGCGGGCAGAACGACGCGGAAGAACTGCGCCGTCCCCTCGCAGCCGAGCATGCTCGCGGCCTCGAACAATCTAGGATCGACCGAGCGTACGCCGAAAATCGTGTTCAGCAGGATCGGATAGAAGGCGCCGAGGCACACGAGAAAGAAGGCCGAGCGCGGTCCGAGCCCGAACATGATCATCGCGAGCGGCAGCCACGCCGTGACCGGAATCGGGCGAAGCACCTGCAGCGTTGGATCGAGCAGCTTGCGAACGAGGGCAATGCGGCCGATCAGGAGGCCGAGCGGCAATGCGACCATGAGCGCGATCGCAAAGCCGCCATAGACGCGACTCACCGAGGCGAGGAGATGCGTAAGCAGCGTTTTGCTGTAGGCGTCGTCATAAATTCCGCCGAAGGCGAGGTCGTACAATTCCACCGCCACGTCGCCGGGCGGCGGGATCAGGCCGTATTTCTTGCCATAGGTGGCGAAGTGCCAGAACACGAGCACCGTCGCCGGAAACAAGAGCGCGATTGCCGGATTGCGCAGGCGTGAAAAGAGCGACGCCGAAGGCTGCGGCGCCGGTTCGACCGCCGACGCCGGGGCGAGCGAAGGGCCCGCTGTTTCCAGCGAAATGCTCAAGCCTGCTTCTCCTCCTCCTGCACGAATCTCGTGTCGAAGAAATTGGCAAAGTCGGGAAGCTGCTTGATCTGTTTCAGCTCCAGCATGTGCTCGGCATAGGTCTTCGATTGCTGGATTTGCGTCGGGCCGAATTTCCACGTGAGCTCGACATTGGGGATCGAGATCTCGATCGCCTCTTTTTTCTGTCCGAGCTTGGCGACGGCCATCGCCGCCATCTCCAGCGGATTCTTCATGGCGTATTCGGACGCCTTGCGGTGAATGTCGAGGATCACGCGCACGAGCTGCGGCTTTTCCGCGAGTGTGTCGCGATGAGCGCCGAAGATCATGTTCAAGGATCCCATCGACGTGCTGTAGGGATATTCAACGAGCTTGCCGACGCCGGTGGAAAGGCTGACGCTCGGCCCGGGCTCGGCGCCGACATAGGCGTCGATGTCGCCGCGCGAGAGCGCGAGATGCATTTCGCTGAAGGAAATGCGGATCGGCGTAATGTCGTCGATCGACATGCCTTCCATGTGAAGGCGCTCGCGAATGAAGACCTCCTGCGTGGAGCCCGGCCATATGCCGACCTTCTTGCCCTTGAGATCCTTGAGCGTATTGATGCCGGAATCCTTCGCCGCGATCACGGCCATGCCGCGATTGCAGGCGCTTGCGATCACGACAATCGGCTCGCCGGCGGCGGCCCCAAGCGTCGCCGCGGCAATGCCGAACATGCCAAAATCGACGGATTTGGTAACGACGGCGTTCTTGCCCTCGGTCGGGCTCTCGAACGGGATGACGTCGACCTGGTAACCCGCGGGCGTGAACTTGTCGTAGAAATAGGGCGCGATCGAATGAATGAGCTTCAACGCGCCCATCTTGATGACGGTCGGCTCGTCGGCCTTGACGATGGATGGCGCGGCTATTGCGGCTAAGCCCGCACCGATCATGAATTCCCGGCGGCGGATCATGACGGAATCTCCCTGTTGCGTGCGGACAAACGTGCAAGGCATGTGCCAGCCGCGATGCGTGCCTTGACATGGATTCGGAGGAACTCGCCGCAGGGCGTTGTTGCCGCGAAAAAAATTGTATTTCGCGAAAATTCTGAAGAAACAGAACCTTGGCCGCATTTCCTCAAAAATGTGCGTGCGCAGGCGGCCAGCAAGCGCAAGGCCTCTTCAGGAGGTACTGCATACAATCGATGCATACCTAACCAAATGATTTGAAAAGAAATATCTTCAGACTGGGCGAGAAAAAACTCGAATTGCATACAATATGAGCGGCAGCAGCGGCAGACTTGCATAGGCTTCGTCCATTCGCGACGGAAATCCTCCCAATTGCGCATGAAGTGAAGAGCAATCGGGCTGGCACGCCCGTTGCTGGACCTCGACCCAAAGAGGGACGCCGCTCCATGTCCGCTTCCAAGACCTTCGCGGAGAAAATCCGCCAGACATTGGCGGACGACATTCTGCAAGGGGTTTATCCGCCGGGCGCGCGGCTCGACGAGATGAGCCTCGCCAGGCGGTTCAATCTCTCCCGCACGCCGGTGCGCGAGGCGCTCAGGCAGCTTATTTCCACTGGGCTCGTCGAGATGCGCCCGCACCGCGGCGCGATCGTCTCGCTTCCCGGCCGCACGGCGCTCGCCGAGATGTTCGAGGTGATGGAGGAAATGGAAGCGACCTGCGCGCGGCTCGCGGCGCAGCGCATTTCCCCCGCCGAGCGCGCGCGGCTGGAAACGATCCACAGGGAGAGCGCGGAGGCCGTCGAGGCCGACGACCGCGAAAGTTATCGAAAACTGAATTTCAATTTTCACGATGCCATTTATCGCGCCGCCCATAACGAATTCATGCTGTCGACGGCGCTAGCCATACGCTCGCGCATCGCGCCGTTCCGGCGCGCGCAATTCGACATCAGAGGGCGGCTCTCCAAATCATATGACGAGCACGGCGCCATAATGCGCTCGATCATCGAGGGTGACGGCGAGATCGCGAGCGAAGCGATGCGCGCGCATGTGGGCGTCGTGCGCGCGGCGAGCTACGACTATATCCACGGCCTCGAACTCAACGAGGAGAAGATGCCGCAGGCGCGCCCGATTTGAGATTTGTCATTGCATGAAAAACGCGGCCGATATTCGCGAGTTGAACATCCTGACCGCTCGGGCCGAGAAACGTAACGCCGTAGGGCGTGCCGCCGGCGGAAATACTTGCGGGCACCGCGATACCGGCGAGGTCGAGGAGGTTCGCGAAATTCGTGTAGGTGCCGAGGTGGCTGTTGAATTTAACCGGCTCTTTTTTGATATCGGCGATGCTGTAGGAGACGGGATTTGTCGGCACCATCAGCGCGTCAATATTCGAGAAGATCCCGCGGCTCTGTCGGCGCAATGCCTGCAGGCGATAAAACGCCCGGAATGCGTCGACGGCGGATGCCTTCGCGCCGCCGAGAATGATCTCGCGCACGGTGGGATCGCAGTCTTCGCGGTGCTTCTCGATGAACTCGCCGACGGCGGCAAAGCGTTCCGCCACCCACGGCCCCTCGTAAAGAAGCCTCGCGGCTTCCAAAAGCGGCGAAATGTCGAGGGATAGAGCCGCCGCGCCGATATTCGCGAGCTCGTCGATTGACCGTTCGAAAGCCGATCGCGCCTCCTTGTCGCCGAAGAAGTGGCGGTCCTCGGCGCGCGGCACGCCGATCGACAAACGCGCAGGCATGTTGGCGGATGGCGCAAGCTCGAAGGTTTTGGAAAAAGGATCGGACGCATCCTCGCCGGCAATGGCGCGCAGCGCCGCCAGCGCGTCGTCAACGGTGAGCGCAAAAACAGATACGCAGTCAAGCGACCGGCAGGCGGGAACCACCCCGCTCGTCGAGACGAGCCCGAGGCTCGGCTTCAATCCCACGATATTGTTCATGCCCGCGGGCACGCGGCCTGAACCCGCCGTGTCTGTTCCCAGGGCAAGCGGGACGAGGCCCGCGGCGACGGCGACCGCGGAGCCGGAACTCGACCCGCCGGGGATCAGCGCTCGTTTGAAGGTATTGCGCGGGATGCCGTAGGGAGAGCGTACGCCGACAAGGCCGGTGGCGAATTGATCCAGATTCGTTTTGCCGATGATAATGGCGCCGGCCTGCCGCAGCCGCGCCACGGCATGCGCGTCTTTTTTGGGCTGGTAGGCGAAGGGTGGGCAGGCGGCGGTGGTCGGGAATTCCTGCGCGTCGATATTGTCTTTGACCGCAACCGGAACACCGAAGAGGGGAAGGCCCTTGCCTCCGCCTTTCGCGAGCGCCTTTGCCTCGTTAAGCGCCTCGCGCTCTTCTTTCAGCGCGATGAAAATCGCGGGGTCGTTATATTCGCGGATCCGCCGATAACACTCGCCAACGGTCGCTTCGACCGCGGCGGGCTCGGCTTGGTGGCGGGCGGCGATGTCGGCGGCGGTCCGCGGCATGGTCTACGCTCCCGTCGGCCCAAATCGTTCGGTCTTGATCAACGCGCGATCGTAGCCGAGCTCCAGGAGATGCCGCGCGCCGTCTTCGACGAGGCGCATTGGTCCGCAGATAAATGTGCGCGGACGAAGGGCTGGGCGGAATCCCACTTCCGCGAGCATGTTGCGGTCGATCCGCCGGCTGCCGCCGCGCCAGCCCGCAGGCTGCTTCCGTGTCAGCGTATGAAACACGCGCAGCTTGCCGTCCTTGGCGAGCGCATCCAACTCGGCGCGGTAAATTATGTCTTCGAATGTGCGCGATGAATAAAGCAGCGTCGCCTCGACCGCGCTCTTCGCCGCCGCCCGGTGGCGGAGCATCGCCATCAACGGCACGATTCCGGAGCCGCCGGCGACGAGAAACAACGGGCCGCCGAGGTCCGCGGTCCACACGAAATGCCCGCCGATCGGCCCGCGCAGCTGAAATTGGTCGCCGATCCGCACCTCATCCGTGAGATACGGCGAAACCTCGCCTTCCTCGATGCGCTCCACCGTAAGCATGAGGCGAGGCGTCTCGGGCGCCGATGCGATCGAATAGCTGCGCTGGGCCTGATAGCCATCCTCGGCGGTGAGCCGTACGTCAACGCGTTGACCGGCGCGGTGGCCCGGCCAACCGGCGACGTCGAGCGCGAGGCTCTTCACGCGCGGCGTCTCCTCGACGATCTCGCGCACTTCGGCCGTTTGCCATTGCACGCGCTTTGGCGCGGAGACCTCAGTCTCCGGCATAGCGTTGCTCGCGCCACGGATCGCCATACATGTGATAGCCGAGCGCTTCCCAGAAGCCTGGCTCATCGGTTTCGCGGAATTCGATCCCGCGCACCCATTTCGCGCTCTTCCAGAAATAGAGATGCGGCACCAGTAACCGCGCCGGCCCGCCGTGTTCAGACGGAAGTGGCGCACCCTCGTAGCGGGTTGCGATCATCGCCTTGCCGTCGAGGAGATCCTCGACCGGAAGGTTTGTCGTGTAGCCGCCGTCGCAACTGGCGACGATGTAGGGGGCGGGCGGCTCGGAGAGGCCGGCCGCCGCCAGCAGGTCGTCGATGGAAACGCCTTCCCAGTTGGTGTCGAGCTTCGACCAGGTGGTGACGCAGTGAATATCGGTCTTGATCTTGGTCTGCGGCAGCTTCTCGAACTCGGCCCAGGTCCACTCCTTCAGCACCTTGCTTCCGTCTTCCAGGGTGAACGTCCATTCCTCGAGCGGTGTATGCGGCGTCGGGCCGGCGGAGAGCACGGGAAAATCCGAGACGAGATGCTGGCCCGGCGGCACGCGATCGGCCGGCGCACCGGATTTTCTGCGTCCGCGAAAGCCTCGTGAGATCGGAGGTTCGCTCATGGATGCCTCGGTCTAGACGAAACGCGGGATCGGCCCGTCGTGCGGCGTCATGCGATCAGACAGGTCGAACATCACCTCATCGACAAAGCACCATCCCCAACCTTCGGGCGGATCGTAGCCCTCGATGATCGGATGGCCGGTCGCATGAAAGTGCTTCGTGGCGTGCCGGTTGGGAGATTCGTCGCAACAGCCGACATGGCCGCATGTCCGGCAAATGCGGAGATGCACCCAGGCGTCGCCGGTCTTCAGACACTCCTCGCAGCCGCGCGCGCTCGGCTTCACGTCGCGAATGCCTTTCATGTGCTTGCAGGATTGCGCCATGGCGATGTCCTAAGCCGATGCGGCGGCCGCGGGCACCGCGGGCTTGTGTCCCTCGGCGGCGAGATAGGCGTGCAGCGCCGCGACCACCTCGGCGCCTGCGCCGACGGACGCCGCGACCCGCTTGACCGAACCCGCGCGCACGTCGCCGATCGCAAAAACGCCCGGCAGGTTCGTTTGCAGCGCTCCGTCATGGCTGCCCGCGTCTTTGCCCGTCAAGATGAATCCTTTGGAGTCGAGCGCGATGCTAGAGCCCGCGAGCCAATCGGTATTCGGATCGGCGCCGATGAACAGAAAAACATGCCGGATCGGACGGCGAACCTCCTCTCCCGACGGGCCGCGCCAGCGCACCGCCTCCAGCATTCCCGCGTTACCTTCGAGGCCGGTGAGCTCGGTTTGCGTGAGCACTTCGACATTGGAAAGACCGCGGATGCGGTCGACGAGGTAGCGTGACATTTTAGACGCGAGATCGGACCCACGCACGAGGAGCCAAACCTTCCTCGCTTGACTCGCAAGATAAACAACGGCCTGGCCGGCCGAATTACCGGCGCCGACGAGGACGAGCTCTTGGCCGCTGCAGAGCTTCGCCTCAAGCGGCGATGCCCAATAATGAATGCTTGTTGCCTCGAACGCTTCCAGGTTGGGAATGTTCGGCCGCCGGTAACGCGCGCCGCTCGCGATGATGACGGAACGCGCGCGCACCCGTTCGCCGTCGGCAAGCCGAAGCACGAAGCGCGCTTCTCCCGCGCCCGGGGCGCGTTCGAGGGCCGCGACTTCGTCGGGAATCGCCATCTCGACCCCGAACTTCTGTGCTTGCGTATAGGCGCGCGCCATCAACGCGATGCCGGAAATCCCCGTCGGAAATCCGAGATAGTTTTCGATCCGCGCCGAGGCGCCGGCCTGCCCGCCGAAGGCACGGCAGTCGAATACGAGCGCGCTGAGGCCCTCCGACCCGGCATAAACGGCGGCCGCGAGCCCCGCGGGTCCGGCGCCGACAATCGCCACATCGAAGACGCGGTTCGGATCGATCGGGCCGACCAAGCCGATGCAGCGTGCAAGCTCTGCTTCGCCGGGATTACGCAGCAATTGTCCGCCGGGGCAGAGCACGATCGGCAACTGACCCGGATCGATGTGGAAGCGCTCGATCAAAGCCTTCGCCTCGGGATCGGTTTCCGGATCGAGCCGCTGATGCGGGTGGCCGTTGCGGCGAAGAAAACCTTCGAGGCGAAGCACGTCGCCGTTGTCGGCGTGTCCGATAATCACCGGGCCGCCGGAGCCGGCCTCGAGGATGACGACCCGGCGCAGGATCAACGCCCGCATGATGCGCTCGCCGAGCTCCGCCTCGGCCACCAACAGCGCGCGCAGCTCTTGCGGCGGGATAACCAGCGCCTCGACCAGCTCGCGCGCGTAGGCATCGGAGAGCGCCGGCCGGCCCGCGAGCTGCGCGAGTTCGCCGAGGAAGGAGCCCGGTCCGTAGGTTACGATCAGGACGCGGTCGCCGTCCGCCTTCCGCTGGCTGACGTCGACTGTCCCCGACAGGATAATCGCGAGTCCCTCGCTGACCTCGCCGGTCTTGGCGAGCGCCGAACCCGGCGCGTAGGCGCGAATGCGGCCGAACCGGCGCAGCCGTTCGATCTCGGAGGGGTCCAGCACCGGAAACGCATCGGCGCGACGTTGTTCGATGGTCGATGGCACCGGCCGAGACATACGCGTTCCCGCAACTCCACGAACCGTAAAAATCAATCGGCAGCGATCCTACACGGAAGAACCGGGGTTGTCGGAGGCGAAAGAACGGGCGGTGGCCGCCCGCATGAGCCTGCTCTCCGGCCGGCAACCGAAAGCTTGCGGGGGCTATTCTCGAGGTTGTAACCGAAGTCTTTGTCGCATTGACCCCACCCAGCGCGACTTGTAACCATCGTCCCAACGAGCCGCCAAGACCCGTAGCTAATACTCGTTATTCGCAACGGAGGAGTAGCGGACGTCGTGCGGGAGACAAACGCCAGCCGGCCGACGAAGGCCCTCTTGATTTATCCGCGGTTCAACGGGCCTTCTTTCTGGAATTATCGCGCGACCTGCGAGCTCCTGGGCGCGCGCTATCCGGCCGCGCCGCTTGGATTGATGACGGTCGCGGCATTGCTGCCGCAGGACTGGGACATCCGGCTGATCGACCGCAACGTTCAGCCGCTCGATGTTGCCGACATCGACCGCGCCGATATCGTCATGGCCGGCGGAATGCTGCCGCAACAGCGCGATCTCCTTCAAATCATCGATCTTTGCCGTGCGCGCGGAAAGCCGATCGTGGTCGGAGGTCCCGATGTCACGTCGAGCCCGCATATTTACGAACGCGCCGACTTCCAGGTTCTGGGCGAAGCGGAATCGGTGCTTCCCGCCTTCATCGCCGCGTGGAATAGCGGCGCGCGCCGGGGCGTTTTTGAAGCCGAGAAATTTCAAGCCGACGTCACAAAGTCGCCCGCTCCCCGCTTCGACCTGATCCGCTTCCAGGACTACCTGTTTATCGGCGTGCAGTTTTCCCGCGGCTGCCCGTTCAATTGCGAATTCTGCGACATCATCGAGCTGTACGGCCGCGTGCCCCGCACCAAGACGGCGCCGCAGATGCTCGCCGAACTCGAAGCCTTGTACCGCCTGGGCTATCGCGGGCATGTGGACTTTTCCGACGACAATCTCATCGGCAATAAAAAAGCGTTGCGATTGTTCCTGCCGCACCTGAAGGCCTGGCAGGAGGCGCATGGCTTTCCGTTCATGTTCTCGACGGAAGCCTCCATCAACCTTGCCGACGACGATGCGCTTCTCGCCATAATGCGAGACTGCAACTTTTTCACGATGTTCGTGGGCATCGAAAGCCCCGACCCCGAGACCCTCGTCGCCATGCAGAAAAAGCAGAATACGCGCCGCTCGCTCGCCGACAGTGTGCACAAGATTTATCAGGCGGGAATCTTCGTGAACGCGGGCTTTATCCTCGGCTTCGATACCGAAAAAGCCGGGACGGCACAGGAGATCGTGAACTGTATCGAGGCAACGAGCATCCCGGTCTCGCTGGTCGGGCTTCTCTACGCGCTTCCGAACACGCAGCTCACCCGCCGGCTCCAGCGCGAAGGCCGGCTTTATTCCGGCCACGACACCAACACCGAACTGGCGGATCAATGCGTGGCGGGTCTGAACTTCGTCACCGCCCGGCCGCGGCGCGATCTTCTTGCCGACTATCTCTGGATTCTCGACCGGGTGTACCGGCCCGCGGCCTATTTCGGGCGCGTGCGCCGCGTCGGACGCGCGCTGCGCCCGCCATCGCGCGGAGGCGCCTTCTCATGGAAAGGGTTCGCGCGCGATCTTGCTCAGCTTGGATTTATTCTCGGCCGGATGTCGCTGTGGCGTCCGCGGTTGACGCTCTATTTTTTCGGAACCGTCATTGATTGCGCTGCGCGCAATCCCGGCGCGCTCGAAAACGTGATGGCCATGATCTCTTTATATCTGCACCTCGGCCCGTTCGCGCGCGAGGTCGCTCAGCAAATCCAACAGCAAATCGACGATATCGATGCCGGAAAGTGGGCGGCGCCGCCCTTGCTGCCGCCAGAGCCCGCGCTCGCCGGGCCGCGGCCGATCCTGCAAGCCGTGTCATAGGCTGCTGGCTTTTTCAGATATGGATTTCGAGACCCTCGCGGCCGACGATGGTTCCCGGCCGCCTCGCTTCGGCTTCGCGCTCGATGCGATCCAGCATTTCATCGTGATGTTTGGGGTCGTGGTGGAAGAGCACAAGCCGCTCGACGCCCGCGGCATCGGCCAGGCGCACGCCTTCCTGCCACGTGGAATGGCCCCAGCCGATGTGGTTCGGAAATTCTTCGTCCGTGTAATTCGCGTCGTAAATCAGAATCTCGGCACCGTCGGCGAGATCAAGCACATTGCGGTCGAGCTCTCCCGGCGTGTGCTCGGTGTCGGTGACGTAAGCAATGGCCTTGCCGCCGAATTCAAGCCGATAACCAGTGCAACCGCCGGGATGGTGAAGTGGCGCGGTCTTGAGCGTTGCCTTAGGGAAGGGCTTCAGCGTTTCGCCGGGCCGGAAATCGCAAAACTGGATTTTCGCCTTGAATTCATCGAGCCCAATCGGAAACAGCGGCTCGGCCATCATCGTGCCGAGAGAGGATTTAGTCGTCTGTCCGGCCAGATGGTTGCCCGCCCACAGCCTCAATTGATTCGCCGGAACGTAGCATGGGGTAAAGAACGGCAGGCCGCAGATGTGATCGACGTGAAAGTGGCTGTAGAAAATATCGGCGTCGATCGCCGAGCCCGAGCGCATAAGCGTCTCGCCCAACTGCCTGAGCCCCGTTCCTCCGTCGAAGATAATGAGCCGCTCGTCGCAGCGTATCTCGACGCAAGCAGTATTGCCGCCATATTTGGCCGTCTGTGGATCCGGGCAGGCAATGCCGCCGCGCACGCCCCAGAAGCGGACGTCAAGACGGTTTGCCGCCGCGACAGGCCGCGGCGCCTGGGCTTTGGAGTGGGGGGAATGGTCGAGCACAATCTGCATGGCGGCGCAGATCAATTGTGCCAGCAAGGGCCCTGGTCAGCCTATGAAGTAGGTCACACCCTCCGATTTTGCCCATTTTGAGCCTCTAAAGGCGTGGAATCCGGCCAATTCGAGGGGGAGGTATCTCGCTATCTCTCGCTTTCAATGCTCGCGAGCGCCTGCAACGAGGCACGGTCGGTGAGCACGATCACATTCTCCTCGATGTGCAGGATTCCCGCGCGCTGCCAGTCGCCGAGACACTTGTTGACGCTTTCGCGCGTGGCGCCGACGAAATTTCCGAGTTCGCGCTGGGAGAATTGAATCTCAATGCCGTGCGGAGAGGAGCTGGCGGAATCTTCCGCGAGCCGCAGCAAAGTTTTTGCGAGCCGCACGGGCAATTGCAAGAGCGCCAATTCAGAAATTTGCTGGTCCGTGCGGCGCAGGCGGTCGCATAGCACTTCGACCACCTTCAGCCAGGCGGAAGGATGCCGGTCGAGAAGCGCAAGCACGTCGGAGCGCTCAAGAACCGCAAGACGACAATCTGTCGCGGCGGTCGCATCGGCGGTCCGCTCCTTGCCGTCGAGGAGCGCGATCTCGCCGAAGATCTGCCCCGCCTTGAGGATCGCCAAAACGAGTTCTTTTCCGCTCGCGGAGGGAATGCTGATACGGATGCTGCCGCTCAACACAGCCATCATGCTGTTGCCCGGCGAGCCCATGGAAAAAATCGTCTGCCCCGCGGAAAAACTTCGCAGCTTCGCGCGCTCGACTAGGGTGCGGCGCTCTTCCTTCTCGAGGCCGTTAAAAAGGCTGCAAGCGCCGAGCAGGCGCTGGGCTTCTTCAATCTCGCTACGCTTCACCATCGCTCCGAGGTTTGCTAGCCGAAGATCCGAAGATAAGGTGACGAACGGGCGCGGATTACGCCCAACATAGCATGGTTCGCAGCCGGGGGAGGGCCGGTCGGGTGCGGCCATGATCGCGCCGAAAGCTGCTTTTATAAGGCTCATTCGCCCGCAAAAAAATAGCCGGCCGCTCTTTTGTGCCGGGCCGCCGAAATGATAAAACCTTGCCGCCCTTCTTCTTATTGCGAGAGATGCAATGACCGCTGCCCATTTCGAAATTCCCAACCGGCCGATTTTGGTGGCGATGTTCTCCGCGCTGATTTCGCTGGTGCGATGGGCGATCCTCGTTGCCGCTCTCGTGCTGCTGGCCCCCAATGCCCTGGATTATTTTGACAATCCGAAGGCTTATGCCGGTGCGAAATATATCTACGACGCCAGAGATTACATGCTGCGCCAGGTCGGGCCCGAAATCCGCGCCTACATTCCCGTCCGCATCGCCGGCAAGGACCGCACCGACCTGATCATGGTTGCCGGGCTGATTATCGCCGCCGGCATTTTGGGGTCCATCCGCCGGCGCGTCGAGAATGCATCGATGCGGCGGCGCATGCGGATGCAGCTCAGCTCCTTCAAACGCGAGATGCATATCGGCGACAACTCGGCGGTCTCCCGCGATCTTGAGCGAAAGATCGAAAATATCAGCTCCAAAAAGAACGTGGACCGGCAGGAGCTGTTGCGGATCTTTGCCGAGACGAAGAAAAAACTCGATTCACTAGGCCGGGAAGTCGCCTTTTTGTCGATCGACGTCGTCGGCTCGGCCGCGATGAAGGAACGCGAAGACCCGGCCTCGGTGCAATACGACTTCAACGAATACCGCAAGCTCGTCGAGAATGTTTTTCGCGCGCGCGGCGTCTTGAAGTCCGCCTGGACGCCCGACGGCGTCATGGCGTGCTTTGCGAGCGTGGACGAGGCGGTTTCCGCCGGCAAGGACGTGATCAACGGCCTCAATCATTTCAATCGCAACGTAAAACTCATGTCCCGCGATTTTTCAGTGCGCTGCGGCGTCAATGCGGGGTTTGTCCATTTCGATGACGTGACCCCACTCGAGGCGATGTCCGATCGCGTGATCGATATTGCCGGCCACATGCAGAAATATGCGAAACCAGGCTCCGTGGCCGTGGCGCGCAAGGTCATCGAGCCGTTGCGCGACTTGAAAGGGTTTGAGCCCGCCCACAAGGTCGTCGACGGCTACGAAGTCGCGCAATGGGTTCCCGGCCGTGACGGGCGGCCATAAGCCTCGCCTGAACATTCACAATGAGCGCTGACAAAACGCGCGGGGTCCGCTGCGCGTGTGTCGTCGGAACGCGGCCGGAGGTCATCAAAATGGCCCCCGTCATCCGGCGACTGCAAGAATCCGATTGGGCGGTTCCGGTTGTGATCGCGACCGGTCAGCACGACGAATTGCTGGATATGGCGCTTGCCGATTTCGCGATCAGACCCGATCACGTCATTCCCCATGACATGAATTTCGGGGCGATCGTCAATTTGCTGGGCGCGGTGGCGGCCGAGCTCGATGGATTATTGGAGAAGATCAATCCGCGTTGCGTGATCGCGCAAGGCGACACGACGACCGTTTTTGCCGCATCGCTCGCCGCCTTTTATCGCCGCATTCCCTTCGTCCATGTCGAGGCGGGCTTGCGCACGGGCGATCTTTCGGCTCCCTTTCCGGAGGAATTCCATCGCCGCGTGGTTTCCGTCGCAACCGCGCTCCATTGCGCCCCGACATCGACCGCGGCAGCGCAGCTCAGGCGCGAGAGCATTCCCGACCGGTCCATTGTCATTTCGGGCAATACAGTGATTGACGCATTGCTGGAAACGGCCGCGGAAAAGCCCGAGCCGCCGAAGGGATTCCCCAAGGTGCGCCGCCCCGTTCTGATGACGGCCCATCGCCGCGAGAATTTTGGCGGCCGGTTTCGCGAAGCATTCTCCGCCGTGCGGGCGTTTATTGATGAATCGCCCGAAACCGCGCTGTTTTTCCCCGTGCACCCCAATCCCGCGGCTCACGCGGCGGCGCATGAGGTCCTGTCCGGCCATCCGCGCATCGTGCTGACGGAGCCGCTCCCGTACCGGGAGATGGTCGGCGCCCTGCAAAATTCTTGGATCGTGGTTACCGACAGCGGCGGCTTGCAGGAGGAGGCGCCGGCGCTCGGCAAGCCCGTCCTCGTCCTGCGGGATGTGACCGAACGGTCGGAAGTCGTGGAAGCGGGCGCCGTCCGGCTCGTGGGCACGGAGCGGGAACGCATCGTGCGGGCTTTGACGGAACTGCGCGACAATGCCCAGGCCTATGAACGCATGGCGCGGCCTGTGTTTCCGTATGGGGATGGCCACGCCGCCAAAAGGATTATATCTTCGATTTCACAACTCCTCAGCGAGGGCGGCTAAGCGCGCAAGGCGTCGCTGAATTGGTATGCGTTCGCGCATTTTGCGTTGCGGGGCGAGGGGATGAGTAGATTTACCGCATTGGTCCTCGAATATCGCTATTACATCGAAGTCACGACCGTAGTCGCCGCCATCATCATCGCGGTCTCGAGCTTCGACGACATGTTCGTCGACGTTCTCTACTGGCTGACGAAATTTTTCGGCCGCGGCGACGCCAAGGAACGCGCGCGCGCGGCGGACCTCGATTTCATCGACAGCCTTCCCGAACAGCCTTTCGCCATCATGGTTCCGGCGTGGCATGAACACGAAGTCATCTTCTCGATGCTGTCGTCGAACACGCATCTCCTGCGCTATCAAAATTACGATTTCTTCGTCGGCGTATACCGCAACGATTATCAGACGGTCGCGGAGGTCGAGCGCGCGCAGGAAGCCTATCCGAACGTCCACATGGTGACGGTCAATCGCGACGGGCCAACCAGCAAGGCCAATTGCCTCAACGAAATTCTGAGCGCGATTTTCCGCTTCGAGGCCAAGAATAACGTCTCATTCGCGGGCCTCGCCATGCACGACGCGGAAGATCTCATTCATCCGCACGAGCTGAAACTCCTGAACTTCCTCATCAACAAATACGAGTTCATCCAGCTTCCGGTCTTTTCGTTCACCTGTCCGCTGCGCAATCTCGTTGGCGGCATCTACATGGACGAATTCGCAGAAAGCCACACCAAGGACCTCGTCGTGCGCGAGCGGATGGGCGCGGTCATTCCCTGCGCCGGCGTTTCCGCCTGCTTCAGCCGGCACGCGATTTCGCTGCTCGCCAATCTGAATCTGGGAGAAGTGTTTCGAACGATGTCATTCACCGAGGACTATGACATCGCCGTTCGCGTGCACGAGCTCGGCATGCGGACGACATTCGTGCCGTATTCCGTCGGCTATTCAATCGACATCTCCGAAAAGAGCGACGCGCCCATCATCGCCTCGCGCCCGCTTCCGATCGCCACCCGCGAATTCTTTCCGTCGAAACTGGGTGCTGCCTATCGCCAGCGCGCGCGCTGGCTGATCGGCATTGTGTTCCAGGGTATTGCGCAGATCGGCTGGCGGGGAGGCATGGCCACGAAATATTTCCTCGTTCGCGACCGCAAAAGTCTGATTACCAACCCGACGGTGATTGTCGGCTATTTTGTGCTCGCGAACCTCGCCTTGATCGAGCTTTACTTGCAGCGCTATGGCGCCGATCAGGACTACGTCCTGCTTAATTCCGAACTCGTGGAGAGGCTTTTCATCGTCAATCTCTTTTTCCTGATCTGGCGCCTCTTGCATCGAATGGTCTTTACGTCACGGATCTACGGCGTGATGCACGGCCTCATGTCGGCGCCGCGGCTGATCGTGGCGAGCTTCGTGAACTTCTTTGCCACCGTCCGTGCCACGCGTGTCTATAGCGGCCACCGCGTGACCGGAAAGCCGCTGGTGTGGGACAAGACGGACCATTCCTATCCGTTCGAATTCAGCGATGACGGCGTCGTGGTGAGCGATGGCAGCGGGCGCAAACGCCCGGTTGCCCGCCGGCCCCGCGCCAAGGACCGCCCGCGCGGCACGCCCGGCCGCGGCCAGCGCAGCCAGGAACGCGAGGGCGGAGCGCGCGTGCGCTAGCGCTGATTCCGCAAGCAGCCGCGGCCCTGTGCCGAAACGAGACAATGTTTTGCGGCGTGTTGCTCTCGCGCCACGGTGAAATCTCCGAGCGCAAATGTGGCAGGCCGATTCGACAGCGTGTGGCGGGCCGCTCGCCGGCGTTTGCCATAATTCGAGGCCGTTTCAATCATGGAGGCGGGCGTATAGTATCGGCTGCGCCTTTCCCCTAACCATGGGGCGAGGATAGGGGCGCTTTTCGTTGCGTAAAGGTGGGCGTTCAGGGGGCGTCAAATGAATTGGCGCGTCGAGTGGCAGACAGATGGCCTGCGCGCGGAGAGATGGCGCGGCGCGGACCTCGCCAAGCGCGGCCGAGAGCTTCTCATCGCCGCGGCGCTCTTCTGCCTGCTGTTGCCGCAGGCGAGCACCTTTTCGTTTTCGGAAGGGGAAATACCGCTAGCCGGCGTCGCTTTTGCGACCGCCGACGCGGCCTATACGGCCTACAAGAACGGCAATTACGTCACCGCCGCCGATAAGGCGCGCGACGCGATCAAGCTCCGCCCCGATGTCGTTCGCCTGCGGCTGTTGCTGATCGACGCCGTCGCCGCGCAGGGCAAGCTTGAAGACGCCGACGCGATCGCGACCGAAGCCCTTTCGGCGTTCAAGGACAACGCCCAGATCATCGAGCGGCAAAGCAATGTTCGCGAGCAAATCGCAAACCGGATCAAGACCGAAGCTTTCAACATCGCCGACAAGGGCTTCAAGGAATACAACGACAAGGATTACGCCAACGCCATCAGCGATGCACGCAAGGCGATCGAGCTCGACCCGACGAAGCCTGCCTATCGCGCGTTGCTGGTCAATTCGCTGATCGCAAGCGACGATCTCGACCAGGCCGAGAAAGAGGCGGACGACGGGCTCGCCAAATTCAACGATGACCCCCAGCTCCTCGACGGCAAGCGTGTGATCGCGGATCACCGCACGGCGAAGATCGCAGCGCAAGCCTTCGCCGCGGCCGACGCCGCCTACAAAGCCTTCGCGAAAAAAGATTACGCGGCGGCAGTGCAGAATGCGCAAGAGGCGGTCAATCTCGAGCCCGACAATCGCGCCTACCAGGAGCTCCTCGTTAGAGCCCAGAAGACCCTGAAACACCCGCCGGCGGCGATGAGCCCGGGTGCCGCGCTCGCCCAGCGCGGTTACAGGGATCAGAGCCGCGGCGATTCCGGCGCCGCCGTCTCCGATTTCTCGGCGGCGCTAAAGCGCGGCCTGCCGAACCGCGTGCAGACGCGCAACGTGCAGCTGGCGCTTGCGGATTCGCAGATGGTGATGGGCGACGCGGACGGCGTCCTCGATACCCTGTCGACCGTTAGGGATTCTCCGCAATACGACATTGCCGCGCGCCGTGGTGCCGCGCTGCAATCTTTGAAGCGCCCGCAGGAGGCGCTCGCCTCATATACGACAGCCTACGATGCCGCCCGTACCCCGCTAGAGCGGGCGAGCGCGTTGTCCTCGGAAGTCATTCTTCTCGTGAGCCTCGATAAAAAGCCCGAAGCGCGCCTGCGTTTCGACACCGCCGTTGCCAACGATGAACTGAGCCCGCTGCCGCCCGCCGAAGTCGCGAGCTTGGCGGTCCTGGTGGGCAATGGAGAGGTCGCGAGCATTTACTACGCGCAGGCCAAGCAGATCGGCCAGCTGCGGGGCCGGGCGAACCTCGATGCCGGCTACACCGCGGTGCATCAGCGGCGGAATGCCGAGGCCGTCGACTATTTCAAGCGCGCCATCGACGAGCACGATGCGGGCGCGCTTCCGATGGATCCGCAGGAGCTCTACTCAGTCCGCCGCGAAGTGGCCGAACTCACCCGCACCTGGGGCGCGTTCGCGGCACTCACCTATTCGAAGACGGGCGCGGGTCCGGGCACGCCCTTCGGCTCCGCATCTGCCGGCGGCAACACGCTGCAGCCGGGCCTCGAACTCTATTGGCGGCCGTTCGGCAACCAGGACGGCCGCTACGTCGACGTGTTTTTCAGGATGTTCGAGACGCTCGCAGCGGATAACGGCCCCACGGGGTGGAACACGACGCAGGGCATGTACGGCCTGCGGTTCAAGCCGCTCACCGACATCAATATCGTCTTCGAAGTGGCGCACGCTTTCCCCGCGGGGAACCTCGCGCGCGACGACTTGTTGCTCCGGACCGCGTTTTTCTACGGCCAAGGCACCGACCTCAGGGTCGATACGTGGACCTGGCCGACATGGCAGATCTACGCGGATTACAATCATTTTGTTGAGAGCACGGAGAACACCGCGAGCGCGGATTTGCGCATCGGGCAGAGCTATCGTCTCGACCAGATCAGCCGCAATCTCGTGTTTTTCCCGCACATAGGATTCTTCGCGAATTACGACGACAAGCTTGCGACCGCCGGCGCTTACGCCGCCGGGCCCGGCGTCACCTTCCGCTACTGGTTCCGGGAAGACAAATACACGGCGCCGATGTCGTACGTGGATCTGACGGCGCAATACCGGTTTCGCCTCGGCGGCGACCGCCGCGCCGAAGGCCCGTTCGGACAGGTGCTTCTGAGCTATTGAGGCGGCGCGAAACTCCGCCCGCGCCCGCGCTTTAGCGACGCTCGGACGGCATCACTGCGAGCGCGACCGCGCAAACTGCAATCCCGATCAGATGCGCGACGGGATAGACGATGAGGCCGACAAGCAAGATCCAGCCGAGCACCAGCAGGACAAGGTCGCGCACGGTCCCGAAGAAACCGCGCCCCGGCTTTTGCGCGAAAAGCAAGTCTTCAAAGTGCGCGAGGTTCGCCGCCGACGCGGTCAATCCCGAACGTCTGTAGAAACCGGCGTATTCGCGGCCGTCGTGCATCGTCGCCAACTCCTCGCTCGAAGCCGGGCGAAACCGCGGTCCCGCTCGCTTCAACAGCGGCAATGTTGGCGGACCGGTCTCTTTTATTGATTAATCGGCGGCGGAAGCGGGCGGATTCAGCCCGGGGCTGGCGCCCAATTGTTCTGGCTGCTTAATGCCGCGCGTCCGGATCGCGGAAATCTTTCAGGGAAAATTAGGCTTTCGTTAAGCATGCCCCGGGCCCAAACCCGCAATAAAAAAGACCGCCTTGCGGCGGTCTTTTGTTCGGCGATGCGGCGCAATCAGGCGCTTGCCGCAAGCGCGTGTTTCTGTTTCCGACGATAGGCGAGGTACCCGACCGCGGCGAAGCCGACAAGCATCAGGCACCAAGTCGCCGGTTCGGGAACGCCGCCCACGGCCTGGCCGTTGAATTGTACTTCGCTCAGCATCATCCACGGCTCTTTGTTGCCGGGAATCGGATCGCCGGGAAATTGCTTGTTATAGGCGATGGCATCGGGTCCGAAGGGCCCCGCGTTTGGCTGCACCTTGAAGGTCGTGCCGACCAGTCCACTCGCGAACGACACGCTCAGCCGCTCGTCCGTCGACGACAGCAGCGTTACGGTCGGCGTGTAAGTTACGCCGTCGATGGTCAGCGTGACGGGCGGCCCGACGAGGCCGATATAGGCGTATTGCGCGTACACATCGATCGAGAAAACTTTCGATTTGCTCGAAAGATTGAACGTGATCGTCGGATCAAGATACTTCCAGCCGACGTAGAGGCCCGTGCCTTGGGCATTCGAATTGGGAATGCCGTTGGTCATACCGCTAAAGCCGGTCGTGGCGATGATTCCGTCGGTCAGTTTGCCGGTGCCGCCGCTGAGCGGCGCGCTATCAACGGTCTTGTTGCCAGAACCGGTGTAATTGCGGTCCCAATAATTCCATGTGCCGAGCGCGCCGGTCCCGTCACCGTTCTGCATGTCGTAGCTGGAGACGGTGAGAACCGACGCCGCGGCCGGACTCATTCCAAACGCCAGCGCCACCAAGGCGGCGGCCGACAGGAAAGGTCTAACGCTCATGATACGCCCCCAGTGGCCCTATCCGGCATGGCGCGAGTGAACCGCACTGTCAAAGCCAGCTTATTGCGAACAAAAGTACCTGAAGAATCAGGGCTGCGTCAAACTAGCGGTTGCAACCGCACCGCAACCATGCCGGTTGAATCCGCTGCTTGTGAATGGCCGGAACGCACGGCCATAATCATCGGCGCCATTGCGGAAACGGCCATCAGCCGTGCCGAAACAGGATTTTATCCGGCGTCCGCTGGTGGAACTTTCATCACAGATTAGACGTCGCATGACGCGCCCGGGTTGGTTGACTCAGGGTTGCATCTGCGTAAAAAATGCACCGCAGCAGGATGGTACGGGAGATTCCGGCAAGGAATCGTCTGCTGTTGAGTTGGGGGTATGACCATGCGCGCAAGAGCATTGGGTGCAAGTCTCGCGTTTTTGCTTCTTGCCGTCGCGCCGCCTGCCAAGGCAGGGGTCAATCTGATCCAGAACGGCAGCTTTGAGCTCGGCACATTCGACTCGGCCCCCTTTGACACGCTGTCTAACGGCAGCACCGCCATCACCGCATGGACGGTCGGCGGCAACAGCATCGACTGGATCGGTACCTACTGGCAGCCCGGCGACGGCTCGCGCAGTCTTGACCTGAGCGGCCTCGGCCTCGGCTCGGTTTCACAGACCTTCAAGACAGTGGTCGGCCAGACTTACACGGTGGGCTTCGTGATGTCGGGCAATCCCGATGGCGGGCCAAACCCGAAGACCCTCGACGTGACCGTCGATGGCTTCGACTTTACGTTCAATCCCGCGAGCGGTCCCAGCCGGTCCAACATGAATTGGACGCCGGGTTCCTTCTCCTTCATCGCCAATGCGCCGAGCTCGACGCTCACTTTCGCAAGCACCACCTGCGCGACGGGCGGCGACAATGCCTGCGCCTTTGGTGCCGCGCTCGACAAGGTGAGCGTTTCCGCGGTCCCCGAACTCTCGACTTGGGTGATGATGCTTCTCGGCTTTGCCGGCATTGGATTCGTCGCCTATCGGCGCGCGCAAAAGGCCGCCGTCATTGAGACCGTCTGAACGCAGCACGCGGAGACTTGGATGAAACCGAGATCCCTGTTCTTTGCTTTGCCGTTTCTCGCGAGCCTCGCCTGGGCGCACCCGTCCTCGGCGGCAGTGCTTTTTTCCGACGGGTTCAATTCGACGCCGCAGGGCCTCAACCAGACTGCATTCAATAAATGGAACGTAACCGCAGGATCCGTTGACGTCATCGGAACGGGGTTCTTCGATTTCTATCCCGGTAACGGCAACTACGTCGATCTCGACGGCACTTCGACTTCGCTCGGCACCTTGACCACGAAACAAAGCTTCGCCGCCGGCACCTACGATGTGAGCTTTAACCTCAGCGCTTACACCTATCAGGGCCAATACCCGCTTGAGAAAACGCTTGTTTCGATCGGCAGCTGGAGCCAGCTGATCACCCCGTCCGTGGATTCCTCGTTCACGCCCGGCGCGCCGATGCAAAGCTTTTCGTTCAAGGTGACCACGAACGGCGGCCCGCTTGTGTTTCAGGCAATCAACCCGATCAATCCCGGCCAGGGTACGAATGTCGGCAACATCCTCGACAACGTGCAGGTGGCCGCAGTTCCGGAGCCGGCCACTTGGATCATGATGCTCCTGGGCTTTGCCCTTGTCGGGCTCATCGCGTATCGCTGTCTGCCCTCCGGCCGAGCGGCGACCGCATCGATCTGAGATACACGAACTCAGTCCAATGTAAATTCACGCGACAAATCAGCTAGGGCATGAGAAAAACCGCGATCGCAATATTAACGGGCCTGGCGCTTGTCGCCGGCATCAACCAAGCCTCGGCAGGCGTAGCCATCCTTGCGGAGCTATCTCCGGATACGATTTCAGTCGGCGGAATAGTCAATCTGGACTTTCAGCTCACACTGACAGCCGATCCCGGGGATTTTGGCGCGACACTCAAGGGCGGTCACGTCACGCTTCTCTCGGGTGATGGCCAGAGTTTGAACTTCTCGATCGCGCCCCCGGGCGGCACGACACGCGAGTTCAAATGGGACGTAACCTATTTGCTCGCAGGAAATTACACGCCAAGCTATTCCGGCGAGGTGACCTATACCGAGAGTTCAACCTGCAGTAAAAAGAACTGCCCCCCAGTGAATGTAAATTTGCCATTAAGTGGCAACTTCGCCGATCCACTTGTGGGCGGCAACATTGCAACAGTCAATGTCTCGGCGGCCGCGCCCGAGCTTTCCACCTGGATGATGATGCTCATCGGCTTCGCCGGGGTCGGTTTTGTCGCTTATCGCCGTGCCCGCAAGCTCGCCGTCATCCCCGCATCAGCTTGAACGGATTTCATATCCGCGCCAAAAACCCCGGACCTGATCCGGGTTTTTTCTTGCCTGCACTTCATGCCAAATCTTCATGCCATCCTAGGGTCGAACATTAACGGCAATGGGCACGAGGGTCGCAATTGTAGGGTTTGCCATCGCGCTTGTGGCGGGCGCTGCGCTGGCGCAAACGCCCGCCGGCGGGGAAAGGGCGGAGGAGACGCACGTCCTTGTTCTCAGCCCCAAGCCCTCGACGCGCGCGAATGAAACCCACGCGGCCCTTGTCCTCAGCGTCGCGAGCTATTCCGGCGACGTTACCTTTCGCGGGCGGGTGCGGACCGTCAAGCAACTACGCTCCGGCTCCGACCCCAATCCGTGGGAATGCGTGTGGATCGTCTGGAACTATTACGGCGGTAACTTCTATTACCTCGCGCTCAAGACCAACGGCTGGGAGATCGGAAAGCGCGATCATACCCAAGCCGGTCAGCAGCGGTTTCTGAAGACCGGAAAGGCGGAATTCCAGGTCGGCGGATGGCACGACTTTGAAATTTCGCAGAAGCAAAATGAAATAACCATTCAACTCGACGGCGAGGAAGTCGCCTCACTTGAGGACGTGGATCGCCCCTACACGTTCGGCCGGATCGGTTTTTATACCGAGGACGCCGAAGTGCAGGTCGACGATGTCACAGCGCCGTTCAAGGACAATTTTGAGGACTATCCGCTGCAGACCATTCGTGGTGATGGCCGCGTGGTCAAAAACTGGTACTTGCCGTACCTAGGCCACGGCTACGCAGCGATTTCGACGGGTAAGAAGTAGCCATACTGGCGTTCCACAAACGGAACACCCCGTTCAGCTCGCGCATACAGACAAGCCGGCCAACGCGGACGGATACTTTGTTCTGGCGGACCACTCTTTTAAGGCGTGATCTGATGGAGCGCGCCAATGCAGCCAGACCGTTTCCTCGCGCAACACTCATATCCGGCGATGAGGATCCGTTCCCTTGGTCGGTACCACCAGGAAACGATCAATTTCCTAAGGGGGTCACAAACGGCAGATGGACGTGGGGCAAAGCGTCGTATCTTGCCTTTCAGGTCGGGCCGTTTGTTGAACTAGTCGCAAGCGGCACGGCGCAGGCGAATACAGCCGTTCGCCTCGCCTTAGACGTCACGGAGGGAACTTCTCCGCGATTTGGCTTGTTCTTTTTTGTGCCGCCAAAACTATTGCCAGCGAAAAAACTCTTCAGCGCTATCGCGTCGTTTTATGCCGAGAAGCACGTGGAGTCTGTGTCTGTATGGGATGCCGAAGGCAAGCAACAGGTACGGGTCTTTCCAGATCAATCAATCGGAATGAGATGACGCCGTGAATTCCACCGCGAGTGTTCCACGAGAGGATTGATATATCGACATTATTTGGCTTCGTTTTGCAAAAAATTATCATTCGTATCAAGGAAATAGGAGTATATTCCTATATATAAAACCGCCGCTTGCATGGGGCAGTAGGAACATCTTCGGCAAATTTTTCGACCTTTTCAGCATAAGGAGTCTGTCCTTCTATCGTAGAACTACTAAGAGATTGATGGCTACTCGGCCCAAGTACAACACGCCAAATGCGGCGCACAACCCTCCAATTATTAAACCTGCCGCGTCAAAGTTTGTGACCAGAAAATAAATCCCCGAAATCGTGAGCGTAACAGCGACAGCGGCGTGAATCGCCACGACGAGGATTCTTCGCCGCCAAGACATAGGCTTCAGGTCCCAGCCGACCCACTCCAAAATCCTCCCAAGGAGCTCTTCCATAGACTGACACCGTTTGCCGCCTCGAGTGTGCGACGATTATCTCGCCGGATTCATTCCGCTGTTCTTGATGACCTCGGATGCGCGCGCGGAAGCGAGAAATTCAATCAATCGCCGGGCATTTTCAATCTCCTGGGAGCCCGCGACAACAGCTGCTGAAAAAACCTGGACGAACTGGATCTCCGACGGAATGACGCCTGCGAAGTCGACGCCTGGCACGCGCATGATTTCGCTAACTGGCATGACAGCAAGGTCTGCATTTCCGGTAGCGACCATCTCGGTTGCGCCCGTGCCGCGCGGCGTTATCTTAACGTGGATTTGTTCCGCGATACCAAGTCGCGGAAAAAGATAGCTCGTAAGCCAAATACCGCTGGTGCTTCCGGGAACTGCGACCGTTTTGGCATTCAGCAGAATCTGTTTGAAGGCCTCGACGGTGCTCACGTCGAGTTTCGGACTCCCCGCACGCACCGCCACGCCGAGCGGCACACGCGCGAGATCAACGTCCGTACCGGTGGCGATCCGGTTCGCGGCAATCAGTTCATTGAGGCCTTCCCGGGAGAGAATTACTACGTCGGCAGGCACGCCGCGTGCGAGCTGCGCGCCGATCCTTTGCGGTCCCTGTCCCTGTGAGGAGCCAGATCCAGTGGTGACTTTTATGCCACTTGTCCGCTCGAATTCCGGCAACAGCCGCTCGTATGCACCGGTGAATCCACCCGATATCAGAACGTTCAACTGCGCCGACGCGGCGGTAGGCCAAGTCAGCGCGGCAAAAATGACGCCCATCCTTTTCATCGCGTTTTTCTGCGCCTGATCAGGAGCGACGCTAAATATCAGCATGGTCGCAATCCAGGCGGTAGGGTGACGAACTGCCAAGCCCCGAAATTTAATCTAAAGCGGTATGCGGCCACCTACGAGCTCATGGCGCAAATCGATTAGCGTTTGTAGAGGGCAAAAGGTGGAGCGTATTGATGGGCGGTCCTGGAATTTCGCGCAGCGTCGGAATCTGTTTCGGCTTGGCGGTACTATTCTTCTCCTCACCCAGCAGCGCACAACTTCAGGCATATGCCGATAAGTGTGTGAACAATGGCAACGCATGGCCGCCAGATGTGGTGATCAGCAGTTGTACCGTAATCATTCAATCGGGCAGATGGTCGGGTGAGAACTTGGCCTGGGCCTATAATGACAGAGGTATAGGCTATCATGACAAGGGCGACTACGACCGCGCCCTCGCAGATTACAACCAGGCGATCCGGCTCGACCCTAATGATGCCAATGCTTACAGTAACCGGGGTAATATTTATTACCAAAAGAGCGACTACGACCGCGCCCTCGCAGATTACAACCAGGCGATCCGGCTTGACCCCAAATTTGCGCACGCCTACTACAACCGAGGGAATGTCTATTATATCAAGAGCGATTACGATCGAGCCATTGCCGATTACAGCCAAGCGATCCGGTTCGACCCTAAATATCCGAAAGCATACAACGGCCGTGGCCTCGCCTATTATTATAAGGATGAATACGACAACGCTATAGCTGATTACAACGAAGCGATTCGTCTCAATGCTAAATATGTCGAGGCCTACGACAACAGAGGCCTCGCCTATTACTACAAGGGCGACTACGATCGCGCCATTACCGATTACAACGAAGCCATCCGGCTCGATCCGAATTATGCCGACGCCTACAATGACCGCGGCCTCGCTTATTATTACAAATACGATTACGACCGCGCGATCGCCGACTTCAACGAAGCAATCCGGCTCGACCCCAATTTGAGCTATGCCTTCAATAACCGTGGCTTAGCGAATTACTACAATGGCGATGTCGACCGTGCGATCGCCGATTACGGCGACGCAATCCGACTCAAACCCGATTACGCCTACGCTTATAACAATCGGGGAGTTGCCTATCACTTTAAGGGCGACAATGACCGTGCCATCGCGGATTACGGCGAGGCGATCCGACTCAGTCCCACATATGCTACCGCCTACGACAACCGGGGCCGCGCCTATGCCTCGAAGGGCGAATATGATCACGCCCTCACGGATTACAGCGAGGCAATTGGTATTAATCCGAAATATGTCAGCGCCTATTTCGACCGGGGCCGCATCTATCTGTACAAGGCCTCCATCGCCAAGGCGCAGTCGGATTTCAAGCAGGCGAACGAGCTCAATCCGAAATTTGCCTACGCTGCACTCTGGCTCGACATTGCCGAGCGCCGTAACAATATTCCAACTCATCTGGCGCAAGCCGCGGCGCAACTAAACATGACCGCATGGCCAGCGCCGGTCGTACAGCTATTTCTAGGTCAGATAACCCAGGCCGCACTCATGACTGCTGCGGATGACCCAGATTCGGGTACCAAGTATTCACAAATGTGCGATGCCAATTTCTACAGCGGAGAACTCGCTCTTTCGAAAAATGACAAACGCGAGGCGCAGCGCCTGTTTCAGCTTGCGACGAGCGATTGCGCAAATGACGTCGTCGAATTGGAAGCTGCCAATGCAGAGCTCAAGCTGATGGGTGTTGCGCTTGTCCAAACAGAGCCAACCACGCAATCACCTAAAAAGCTAACTCCGATGAAAGCAGCGCGATCTGTCTCGGTCCAAAATTCTATTGCACCTATCGCAACTGTGACTACACGAGTGCCGCCGAAGGCTGCAACGGCAGTCTCATCACCAAGTGCGGCCAAGTGATGCAATAAAATTTTGAAACGTTGAACACGCCCGTTTGCCATAGCGCTCAGAAAGTGCGATCCGCGATCCGACGCCGGAAGAAATTCTGACTACAGCGTGCGCGAAACTAGGGCTCGCTTTCCGCGACAAACCAGGGGCTTGAATTGGAATGGTGGCTGATCGCGCTCCGCATCACCGCTGAAATTCTGTTCCGAAAAGTCGATCCCAAAAGCCGGTAGTTACGCCAAAGTTCTTTGATTCTCCGCCGTAGTGATGCAGCGCATGCCGCCGCTTGGCCCGATATAGGTAGGTATCGTGCGGCGGACTCGTATGATGATTGAGGTGATGAACCGTTACGTACCAAAGATAACCAATCATCAATCCAGCACTAATAGCGGACGCCACCATGAATCCGACGCCCCACCACAACGGGCCGAATATGATTGATCCAATAGCCACGCTAAGCCAGGTCGGCGCGCCTACAAGCTCTCTCGGCGTTGCATGGTGGGCGTCATGCATCTGCCTAAGAAATGGAAAATTATGAAACAGTGTTCGATGAAGGAAATATTCCGCAAGTGTCCATGCGGCTATGCCACTCAGACAATATAGCACCCATACTCCGAACTGCAGCCCTTCGGTTTCATAGACGGCGCAAAGTGTTAAGGCAGCAATGAGTGCAGGATAAACAAAGAAGTCCGCATAGTACCCAAACTTAGTTAGCTGCATTGTGACCTGACGAACCGTTGTACCAGCGCGATAGAGAGATTATTCCATTGAGGTTACCTGATCCAGTGTCGCAGTTTGGCAGCTGTTCCGACCCAAAGCGGAGATCTGTGAGATGATTGTGCCGGCCGCATTTTGTCTCTTCGAATTGAATCATTTCAAGATATTTATTCCTTGTTCGATCAATATCGAACAGACATTCGCAGCAATTGCCCTTAGCTCGCCCTCGCCTTGCATGTGGGGACCGCCCTCAAGGCGCAGCCACCATGATTGCGTTTGCTGCTCCGGAACATAGTCAATCACTAGAGTCCAATGCGGCCTTCTCTGCATGGCGTCCATGATTGTTTTAGCGTAATCAAAATTGCGGCCTCTATATTTAGCAACAAAAACTCCAGCACATTGCGGATTAACGGCAAGCTGCGTGGCTAATCTATCCTCGAAGTCCAGTGCTTCGGCGGTTGGATCCATAGAACACGCATCTGTTCTCGAGCACATGTTTTTCGCATAATCGACGTTCCACCACGCGTCGATCACAACGACAGACTCGTTGGCCTGCGCCGCCATTGAGAATTTTACTGCGGTGAGAACAATGAATGCCGTGGCGATGACAGCGTAGCCAAAACGCAGACGGCCCAGGAACGAATAGAAAAAACTGTATTTGTTCATTCACGCCCCGGTTGAGACGCAAAAGGCGAATGCCCGCAGCCCGGAATGCAAAAGCATTCCAAGCCGATGGCTTTGCTTCAGGCTATTTTAGTTCAACCGATTTACATGCTGGGCGGGCAGAAGCTGCTCGCCATCATGCACATCATCAACGTCTGATACATCTTTCCGTCCGCACCGCAAGTCATGATCGGCGCCCAGCCCATGCTGTTGGGCTTGCCGGACATCATCTGGCCTGGGGTGCACTTGCTCATCTTGTGCATTTTCGCGAACGACGCCGTAGGCGCGAAAGCAGTCGCAACCGCCGCGACGGTTGCAGCGAGAACGAGTTTTTTGATCATGTTCCGAAATCCTGTGTCAGGCCCACGATTTAGGCCATCGAGAGCCTCGCACGGTGCCGGCTCGCGTCGCAAGCCGTCCGGCTACTTTCGAGGCAAGGAATCGCGAAAGTGTGATTATTTTGCTCCGCAATGCAGAACCGATGCCGCAGCGCGATAACGCAATCATAAATACAGGAAGTGAGGGCAGAAAGCCGAGCGTGAGGCTTAGTTCAGAATTCTAGAATACACGGCCTTAACCCTTGGCTTGGTTGGCCTGTAAGCATTCCATCCCTCGGTGAGTAATCTTCGCGCAGGTTCGATTCCCGCCGGCGCCACCAGCGCAATGTGGGGGCTCGTGGAGTGTGAGCGCGTCTAGCTTTTTAGGCCGCGCGCACTTGCGCTAAGAATTGATCGACCGCCTTCGCCAGCATCTCGGATCGCAAAGAAAGTTCTCCGGCGGCATTTGAAACAGCGCCTGCCACCTGGTCTATTTCCGCGGCGGCCTCGGATCCTTGTGAGACGTTTGCTGACACTTCGCGCGTTCCCTGCGCGACGGAACTCGCGCTATGAGCAATATCTTGCGTCACGGTGCCCTGCTGCTCAACCGCTCCCGAGACGGCGCTTGCGATTCCATCGAGATGCTCAATGGTCTTCGCAATCGCCTTCATAGCTTCCATGGCGCGAGATGTGGTTTCTTCGATCGACGAAATCTGCTGCGCGATACTTTCGGTCGCCTTTCCGGTTTGATTGGCAAGGCTTTTCACCTCTTGCGCGACAATCGCGAACCCGCGTCCTGATTCCCCGGCACGGGCGGCTTCAATGGTTGCATTGAGTGCCAGGAGATTGGTCTGAGCAGCGATGCCACGAATGAGTTCACTAATACTGCTGATCTGGCCGACCGAGTTTGCGAGGCTTTCAACGACACCGGTCACCATTCGAGCGTCACTTGCGGCTTGGCGCGCTACCAACGCAGAGTCGCGGACTTGCACTAAAATATGTTCGACAGAGCGAGCGATTTCTTCGGCGGCGGTAGCAAGATTCTCGACATTGGTTGTCGCTTCTTCTGCAGCCGACGCGGTGGACAGGGCATGTGCCTGATTGCTGCTCGCGCTCATGATCATCGTGCGTGCAGAATCGTCCATGTCTTTGGATGCACGATTCAACGCGCCGACGATGTCGGAAACCGTGCGTTCGAAATCGGCTGTCGCGGCTTCGACCTGCTGACGGCGACTTTCTGCATTTTGTGTCCGCTGAATATCGTTTGCGCGTGCGGTACCGACCTCGACCGTTGCAGTCCGAAAGACAACAAGAGCCTTCGCCATCGCGGCAATTTCGTCCCGCCCGTCTTGGGGAATTTTTGCATTCGTATCGCCGTTCGCAATCTGACGCATAGCGCTGCTGAGCAGGCCCAGTCGGCGGACGATGCTGCGCTCGATATAGAACCACGCCATCAAACCTGCTCCCGCCAACGCTGCGATCGCGAGGGCAAGCAGGAGTAACTTGCCGGAACGAATCTCCTCCTCTGCACGAGAAGCAAGGGTTTGAGTGTTCCCGTTGTGGACTTCGACGAGCCGATCGACGGCTTGTTTGAGTCTAACGGCGTCCGATTGTGTGTCCGCGAATACGGACTCCGCATCCTGACGAGACGTCAATTCGCGGTCGCGAAGCGCAACGACGCCGTCCTTGCCCGCGACGACAGCCATTCTGGCGTATAATTCGGTGAGCTTATTCCGCTGCTCGCTGTCCGGCATCGCCTTCAAATTTGCATCGATCTTACGCTGAGCCGCGCCAATCAGATCGCGCAGCGGCTGAAGACTTGCTCGCTCTGTCGCCATGGAGGCTTCCATCAACAGCCCCGCAAGGAGATTGACCTCCGCCTGCACTTCGAGGGCGCGCCGCAGTAACTCGATCAGCTCTACCGACGCTCCTTTAGCGACTGCGGTTTTTCCTGCTGTCACCAGTTCAAAATTCGCGTCGTCGATGACGGGCGTGATTGCCTCCAGAAATTGCTCGTGAACCTTCCGAACCGACAAAGCCATGCTTAGGCGCTGCCTGGAGATAGCGATGCGCTCAGCGACCGCCCGGTTCAGGTCATACAATCGATCGGTCATCGCGCCCTCAGCCACATCAATTTCCGTATTTTCGCTGCTTGTGGTGCTCCGCAGACTCCCGATAAGACCCGCGAGATCCTGCTCCTTCTCGCCAAGCTCGCCCGCAACTAGCGCACGCTGCGGTTCGTCGGTGACTGCCATCAGTCTTGGCGCAATGGCGAGAAGAGTACTTGTCCCTTCGGAAAGTCGGAGCGATAGGACCATGGCCGGCGTGCTGCGAGAGACAATTTCAGTGGTCGTCCAGCCGATACTGTTGAAGGTGTATAACGCGATCAGTGATCCGATGACCGTCATCGCGGCCGCAAGACCAAAAGCGACGTGAAGTCGAGCGCGAATCGTAGCGGACCACGTTCGCAGCGCCTCGAGATTATCCTCGCCGAACACGCGGCGGATTTTTGCTATCGATAAATCCAAATTCATTTAGAGATCACCGCGCCTCCATTCGAACGCTATTGCCTCGACGTCTTAAGCAGGCGGGTTACGGGCCTGAACGTTCCATCGGATTGCAGGATCGTGAAGAACACCTCGTCCATGCCTTGATTTTTATTCGCTGCGTAATTGAGTTTTACGCCGCCGAAATCGAAGCCGCCCTTTTCGATTACGTCGAGGAAAGCTTCGCGCGTTGGCTCTCCGGATGTCCGTTTCAATGTTTCGACAATTAGACGCCCGACTAAATAACCTTCCAAGGAGACGAACTCCGGTTTGCTACCGGCGTTCGAAGCCCGGATGGCGGCCTGGTAGGCCGCCACGACGGGAATGGAAGCGTCCCAAGGAAAAGGAACGACCTGGCTGACGACAACGCCGGCTCCATTCTTACCCAGCTCTTGAGCCAGCGCATTGGAACCGACGAAAGAAATGGCAACGAAGATGGGATCGAATTTTTGCTGACGAGCAACCTTCACGAACTCGGCGATCGGCTTATAGGGGCCAACGGTGACGACTGCCTGCGGCTTTCCTTTCATAATATCGAGCAGCGCCGACTTGACCGCAATCGTATTGCGCTTGAAGGTTCCTGAAGCGACCAAAGACATGTTCCGCTTGGCGAGCGCGATCTTGACGCCTTCGAGGCCCGCGAGACCGAAGGCATCGTCCTGATAAAGAATGGCAATCTTTGAAACGCCGAGATCTTTTGTCAGATGTTCGATCCACGCCTCGGTTTCCTGATAGTAGGAACCACGAACATTAACGACATACCGATTGTAGGGCGTACGCAAGAATTCGGCGCCCGTGAACGGACCGATAAACGGCACCTTGGCTTCGGTCGCGATCGGTTGCCCGGCCTTCGATGTCGGCGTTCCGACGGCGCCCACCAGGGCGAATACTTTTTCTTCGTTGATCAGCTTCTTCGTTGCTTCGATTGTTTTCTCGGGCTCATATCCGTCATCCAACGAGTTCAGCTCAAGCTTTCGGCCGCCGACCCCGCCAGCGCGATTGACCTCGTCGAAAGCCGTAAGAATTCCCGCTCGCATGCCTTGACCCAGGGCCTGTGCCGGTCCTTCAAGCGCTGCGACTTGCCCAAATACGATCTTGTCCGGATAGACGCCGTCCTCGCCAAGTGTCTCTGAGGTAAGAATCCAACTTATGAAAAAAGACACGAAACAGGCAAAACAAGCCCGATGAAACATGGTCAAACTCCTTTGCCTTCGTAAATTCGGCTTCGGTCCGGGATACGAACGGAGGCAAATCGCCCGCTCTGACGAAAAATAGTGGGCCGCTATAGTTAACGAATTCTTTACCAGCCAAGACTCGTGAAAATCCCGAGAAATAAAGAAATAGGTAGTCTTGGCAGTGGGTTATGGATGCGGCAGCTCGCCGCTTTGGTCGGCGTATTTCATTACGAGCCGCCTGTCGGATCGAACGCCACAAAGGTTCGGCGAAACACCGCGCATTGCAAACCGGGGCAAAGCTGGTGCGGCACGCATTGCTGCTGAATGTGAACGAGCTTTGGCCGCCTCACTAGGCGGCCACTTTCTTTCTGCAAGCCGGGCGCGACTAGGCTAGTGAACCGACGGTTTTGAGGCCTTCTCTCCACGCATTAAACCTGGGCTCATCGGCCGCCTGCAGACGAGGGTTTCCCTGAGCGTGCAGCCTGCGTTGGCGGCGGTCATGCGCTTTTGTGGGGAGCCTAGTTTTCGGCAACGGAAATCCATGTATCAAATCGACCGTGCCGGAGTCGCAGGACGCTCTCGAGAGTCTCGCGCGGTATGATCGGCTATTGCGGTCGGAGTACGAGTTGGCAATCTTTCGGGGGATCACCGATGAAGATTGGCATCATTGGAGCTGGAGCTGTAGGTGCGGCTTGCGCACTGGCGACCGTCATGCGTGGTTCTGCTCGCGAAATCGTGCTCGTCAATCGCACACGGGAGCGCGCCAAAGGCATGGCAACCGATATGGGTTACGGCGCTCCCTTATCAGCGGTCGTCGAAGTTACCGATGGTGACTACGCCGATCTCGCCGGCGCGGCGCTCGTCATGATCACGAGTGGAGTAAACGAGAAAACCGGCGGCGCCACGGATCGCAGCGATCCGCAAGGAAGACTTCGGCTGCTCGAGAAGAATGCTGAAATCTATCGGGATATTGTGCCGCGGATCGTCGCGGCTGCGCCTAAAGCCGTGCTGCTCGTCGTGACCGATCCGCCCGATCCGCTCGCGGATTTGACGCGCGATCTGGCTAAGCACGATCGCGTTCTGAGCACCGGCACATTTCTCGACAGCCTCCGCTTTCGCGTTCACCTTGGCCGCCGCCTGGGGGTTGCCCCAGGAGAGATCGAAGCACAGGTTTTCGGCGAGCACGGGACAACGGAGGTGTTTTACTGGTCCAGCGCGCGCGTAAGCGGAGTGCCTATCTCGGATGCGCTCGGTCAGCTCGGCCTCGATCGAAGCGATTTTCAATCGTCAATCGAACAAGAGGTGCGCTACGCAAATATCACGATCATCGAAGGAATCGGCGCCAGCCAGTATGGAATTGGCATGGTTTGCGCCCGGATTGCCGAGATCGTGTTGCGCGACGAGCGCGCGGTCATTCCGATCGGCGTCTACAATCCAAAATATGGCGTGACGTTTTCGCTACCGAGTATCATAGGCAAAAGCGGTTGCTCGAAAATTTTCGATCCTCCGTTGTCCCCGGAGGAGGTCAAAGGCTTGGAGCGAAGCATTCAAGCCTTGCGCAGTATCCGTGGTCAGTGAATTGAATGAGGACGTGCGCGTTCAGCAAGATGGCTATTCGTCACGGGCTCATCCGCCTCAAGTGCGTCATACAACTTTGCTTATGTGACTGCGCACGAACATCTTACGAAACGGCCGCGGACCGGACCCGCGATGCTTGACGAGCATCTACCACGTCGCTCGTCGCAAGGAGTTTCTCGATAATGTCGACATTTGCTTTTGTCAGAGGCCGAAATTTCTTGCTGTTGAAGGCCGGTTCCACGATGCCGCCGGGGAATTCGGCAGGCGGATTCGTCAATTCGTAAAAGCAGAATCCGATGAGACTGCCTCCCCAGCAAATGCTTCGGATGGTATAAATTGAATGCAGTTTGGGCAGGGCTTGCGCTGCGCGGCGCCAGTCTTCTCGAGTGGAGAAACCATCGTCCACGCACATGACGCGTTGGCCGACGTGGAAACGGCCCGAAGCCATCCAAGCGGCAAGCGTCAGAGAACGGGCGGCTGGCTTGGCTAAACACGCATCAAAGAGCGCGAGGATAGCGGCGCGTCCTTGTAGATCGTTGGTAGATTCGACTTTCGAAACCGGCTCAGCGTCGGAAGGGAAAAGATTTTCGCAGGCCATGAATGTCAACTGAACAGCATCGACCACGTCACTCGTGAGCTCGAACGCCGCACGCATTATCGCTCCTGTCGCGCAGAAACGATCAGCCCGAGGGTCCTGTGGTTGAACAATTTCACCAGCGCTCGAACGAGCCTGGGTGCCGCGCGTCCAATGGCGTTCATCATGGATGAGATCTCGAGCTCGGCTGATGAGACAGTGGGAGAGAGGCTGGGTCATATGGGTTTCACTTTTCTGATCGGTCATCCATAGTGATGGTCATTGGTAGACCACGGCGGCAATTTGACGACGGCCGCAAGGCCCCACTTTGAAATGGGCCAACTCCTGCCTCGGCCGGCAGAATGAACACCGCAGCCTTGCCGCGGTATCTCCGTCAGATGAATACTTGGTAAGCCGCTTGGGTGCGAGCCTTCGCGTTGTAAATGCTGAGGGCTATCGTTCACCTATTGCCGCCATATAGCGGGCATCGACATAGCGAGTATTGGCAAACGGAGGGAATGTAATGCTGCCGCGCCGGACGCGCGATGAATATCTGCACTTCATCTGGCGGAGCGGCGGGATTGTCGCTGTGGGCACCCTGCGGCTCATCTCCTTTCTCGATGAGCATCGATGAAGTCGATCTGCACGGTCGAGTATTCAACGCCGACATCCTCCAAAGCGATGCGATCTTGACCGGCGTTGAGCAGGCGTATCACCCCAACAGTTCACCAAGGCGACGCTTCAATTCTTCCTTGATCGGCTCCGACGCTTTCAGGATCTCGCCTGCGCGTAGAAAATCAAGCGAGCCGAATACACCGACAGCAGGCTGCAAAAGGATGTGCGGAGCGCTCGTTTGAAGCCTTCCGCTGACGATCGTATGCGTCATGATGTCCAAGGCCAGGAACAAAGAATCGATTGGCGACGGAACCGTGCCCTCGGCGCATTCGATGGAGCGAGTGATGTCGACCGCTACGATGATATCCGCTGTGTGGCGCAAGGTATCGAAGGGCAAGGGATTAACGGTGCCTCCGTCAATTAACAGCCGATTGTCGTGAAGCACCGGGTGCAACACGCCAGGGATGGCCATTGATCCCGCTATGGCAGAACGCAAGGGCCCCGAATGGATAATTCGCTCCACGCGGTTCCACACGTCGGTCGTTACGACGTAAAGCGGAATCTGAAGGTCCTCGAACTGTCGAGGCACTTTCTGCGGCAGGAATTCCTCAGCAATGGCGGCTGCATTGAGTTGAGCGAGTAAGCCCCGCAAGGAATGCGATTCTGTAAACCGCTTCCGCACATCTTCAAACTGCAGCGACAATACTCGCCGCACAACGTCGGGGCGCCTGAAAAGCGTCTCCTCGGCATAGGACCGGATTTCCCGGCCGCTCATCCCCGCCGCGTAACCCGACCCGATCACGGCGCCGATGGAAGCTCCGGCTACTGCAACCGGTCTGACGCCGAGCTCATCCAAAGCCTCAAGTACGGGAATGTGCGCTAATCCACGCGCACCTCCCGATCCAAGCGCGAGCGCGACGGTAGGCGGCTTGCGCAGTAGTTTTCGCCACCAGCGGGGTGCAGTGGACATGGGCAAAGCCGCACCTATCGCCCGGGCACGTCGGTCTTAAAATTCCGCACGCCGACCGGAAGTGCAACTCCGACGCGCCTACGAGAGAAACGTCCATTGCGATCAAGGTTACTTAGAATTACGTCGGCGGCATCTTCATAAGAAATCGTCAGCTCAGGTATCATCTTCAGAAAGGCAAGCGCCCATGCGGCCTTCGGCAAAACGTACGTATAAGCGGGCCGCAGCACCGGCCATTGGTCGACGGAAAGGCGAAGCCCTTTTGTCGGTTCGCCATTGGGCCCGTCGATCATCGGGCCGGGACATAACATCGACCAGTCCAAGGAACTTTTCCTCAGCTCATTGAGGTTGGTGCGATGCGCCTCGTAAACTTTCGGGACCATCTGCAGGTCCACGGCCATGATATCCGTGCCCGGAATGTCGAGCACCGCTGCTCCGCCAAACTGCCAGAGCCGGCCACCTGCTCCGAGCGCATGCGTCGCTTGTTGGATGACATTCTGCACCAGTTGGGTGAAATGGTTGCCTTCGGTCACGTGCCCGGCCGCGTTGATGACACATCATGGCCGGTCATCGCTGCAGCCAATTCCGTCGGCTTGTCGATGTCACCCACAATTGCGCACAGGCCTTGCGGCGTTACGCGTCCAACAATGTTTAGCAGTTTGTTTTGATCGCGCACGAACGCCGTCACCTGGTGACCGCGCTCCAGTCCAAACCTAAGAATCCTGCGGCCGCTATTGCCAGTCGCGCCGAGGAGAAAAAGCTTCACAACGGTACCTCGATCTTTGCGGACACTTGGATTATCGCCCGAGCGAGAGCCAGTCTATGTCTCCGAAAGCAATGGGCCAAATATCGGCTGGTAGCACTTAGCTAACAATTTCGCTTTCGAAGTAAGAGCGGACAGCAAGCGTTAATTTCTTTTAATTATGCTTTTGTGCTGCGGGTGTAGTTCAGTGGCAGAACACAATCTTCCCAGGTTGAGACAAGGGTTCGACTCCCTTCGCCCGCTCCAATAAAGCCGAAGTTCCCGGCACGCTTATTAACGGAGTTGTGGTCGGTCTATCCGCCGAACTTATAGCTGATACCTATCCGGAGGATCTGGTCCGTAACGTGCGAGCTGTGCGACACGGTGCCGCTTGCGTTCTGTATGAGCGGAATTGCCGGAATCGAAACCGTTGAGTTGAACGCGCCGCTCGACGCAACGGTTCCTAGATCGACATAGAGGTACTCAGCGCGCAAGATCCAATTCTTTGTATAGGGCAGCGCGCCCTCAACGCCAGCACCAACGGTCCAGCCGAGCTTGGTCCTTGTGTCATCGAAAAAAGAATTGCCGGAGGCAGGACACCCGCCAGCGCACGTCGTGGCATCCGTGAACGTGCCAGCAAAGGCACCGAGGCCGGAGGTTTTCACGCTGCCATAGGCGAAGCCGCCGGTCCCGTAAATAAGGACATCGTCCGCAGCAAAACCCAGACGGCCCCGCAGCGTTCCAAACCAATCAATTTTTGCCGCCAAGGTTCCACTGCCCGTAGCGGCCACGCTACACGGTCCATTGGGATCGCCGAAGCACGAAGCCGAAGCGACCGGACCGGCAGCCGTGATGCTGTCCTTCTGTCCCGACCACTGAAAATCGGTTTCAATGCTGTAGACGAAATTTTTGGCCGGTTGCCAGTTGTAGCCGGCCTGAAGGCCACCGATGATTCCGTTGGGTCTGAGGGCGGCAAAACTGGAGCCGGGCACGGCAACACCGTCGACATCGAAGCCGCTAACGCCTAGGCTATCCTTGGCTAGACCGTAGCCGAGGTTGCCGCCGAAATAGAACCCGCTCCAGTCATAAAGTTGAGCGACCGGTAGTGGTGGCGAATACGGCGCTGGATAATCGGCCGCAAAGAGTGGCCCGGCAAGAAACGTCGCGACAAGCGCGATACCACAGCGATGCAAAAGCGCTTTCATGGAAGTGACCCCTCTCGATGCGCTTCGCGCGAAGCGCAAGCCCAGGATCAGTTCGCCATGGTATGGTTAATGCACCGTTTATCAGGCACTGCGCGATGTCGACGCGGCAGTTGCCATTAGATCAATCAGTCATGAACAAGCCCGAAGCATCCTGCGGAAGCCAGCCGTATCGCTAACTCTTAACAAGAGACTAAGAGTCAAATCGTATCGTTTTGTTTTCAATGACTTGCGCGAGCGGGGGGTGGGATGGACTCCATGACGTTGATGGCCTGAACGGCGGCGCCCGTCATGATTGCGATGTCTGCTTTACACCCGGAAGCGGACATTCTTCGGCGCTATCGGCGAGTCTGCTAAGTGCCAAAAGGCGACATCGCAATAGCAATGGGGCGCGTCCGGTTTATCCCTGAAGGGCATCCGATGAGTGAGCTGGCATGTTGGATAAGTACCGGGGAGTGCAGATGACTCAGTTATGTTTCAGCGGAACCTTATGCACGAAGTTAATCGTCACCCGCGTTCCCTTCTCGCGAGCGCTTTCAACGTCAAAATCGGTTTTTACGTTTTCTCGTAAGGATTGGAGAATGAGTGCGCCGAGTTTGCCTTTGACTGGCCATGTGGCGTTTTCAGGTAGACCGACGCCGTCGTCCGCTACGACCACGCGGTAATGCTCGTCGTCCTCATGCAAGCACCGAACAGTGATGGTACCACTCCCACGTCCAAGGAAGGCATATTTGAAAGCGTTGGTCAGGAGTTCGTTGACGAGCAGGCCAACCGGCATAGCCACATTGATTGATGCGGGAGCGTAGTCGACCTTGAGGTCCAGTCTAATTCCATCAACAGCGTAAGTGTGCATGACGGCAGACGCGACCTGGCTGATGTAATGTCCGAGGTCGATTGCCTGTCCCAATCCTTCCGCCGCCAGATTTCTATAGAGAAGCTGCAGGGCCTCGATCCGGCCGGCGAGCCTTTCGAGATTGACCTTGTCTCCGCTTTGTCGATTTCTCGCTTCGAGACGGATAAGCGACGTGACGAGTTGAAGGTTGTTTTTGACACGATGCTGAAGCTCTTTGAGCAACATATCTTTGTCGCGGAGTTGGCGCGCAAATTCCTCGCGCTGCGATTTCTCCCGTTCAGTTACATCGATAAGTGCGACGACATGATAAGTCTTCCCTGCATCCTCGATCTCGATAACGCTGGAATAGGCTTCCACCACTGCGCGCTTCGGCTGCTCTCGTTTGAAAGTCCCCACGAAATCGTCACACTTAGGAAGAGCGGCACTGAAAGTGAGATGTGGTTCGTCTTCTAGCTCGAACGAGTCCAGGATAGACCATCCCTTGCCCCTAACTTCGGTGAGCGCTTCTCCCGTTAGAGTTTCGTATGCCCTGTTGGCATATACGATGCGCTGGTCGCCGCGCATGAGCTTGGAGATAATTATTGCAATCGGGATGTGGTCTAGAAAGAGCCGGAATTCCTCGTCCTCAATAGCCTGCGTTAGTTCCAGGGAGTCAAAGAGGTCGTTGACCTCTTGCCTATTTTCTTCGGCCATTCGCTTCTCAGGGGTTACCATCGCGAATCCTTGTTTGGTCGTTGGCCCGATCCCTCCCGCAGGGTCCTCTTCAGTCGCATGTAGCCCGACTTTGGCCAAGATAGGGCCGCGGCTAAAGGCATTGTCGGTGCACTGCAATAAAGCCTTCGACATCACCACACGATGTCCGTTCTGGGTCATTCGCGACCGAGCAATTCGACGTTCAGCGCCGATCAATGTCTGCTCTTACTCCGATAGCGAACAAACGCGGGTGCGGCTGGATTTTCGGCTAAGTGCCACGAGCGGACACTCAATGTGGAACGCCGAGCGCCCTGAGTTCAGCGTTTGCAGCATCATATTCGGGATCGTTAATTCGGCACTCCGCGGCCGCAAGCTTGAACAGACGCGCCGCCTCATCTTTCTTGCCCTGTTGCAACACGAATTCGCCACCGTAGAAATTGGCGTCGCACACTTGGCTCTTCCTCGTCTTATCGGAGCTACCTTATCCATCGTGGCCGGCGGTAGAGCACCCGGCGTGTGTCCGATTATGTCTCTATAGTGGACAATTGCCGATTAGCCGAGCACGTCCGCTAAGTGCCAATAGCGGACAAACGCGGACGCGGTTAGTTTGTCCACTAAGTGCCACAACCCCACAGCTAATATCGTTGTGTTTATGGCATCCGGCCGGGCAATCTGGCGGAGCTGATCGAAGATGACGTGGTAGAGTTGAACTGACATGCGAGCCTTTGTCCTTTCATGCTACGGCGGATCCGAGTGCACGGCGCTGACCGAAGTGTCACGGCCGTCACCCGGAGCTGGTGAACTCTTCGTCCGCGTCCACGCCGCTGGTCTTAATCCAGTTGACTTCAAGAAACGCGCCGGCGCGCTCAAGTTAATCCGGAACTATCCGCCCCCGATCGTGATGGGCAACGAACTCTCCGGCGTCGTCGAGGCCGTCGGCCCAGGGGTGACGCACTTTTCGAAGGGCGACCGCATATTCGCGCGCGTCGACAAGGAGATTATGGGCGCCTTCGCCGAATACGCTGTAACCGACGCCGCATCCCAGGCCGGCGACCCTCGACGGAGAGATCTTCTACACGCGAAAGAAGCACAAATCATCGTCGAGAGATGGCGTCGTCACTACAACACGATCCGTCCGCACGCCTCGCTTGGCTATCAACCACCGGCGCCAGAAGTGTTCGTACCAGCGCTTACCGCGTGGCCGCTGGCGCAAGTGCCAATGCTAAACTAACATTCGACCTGGAACACTCAGCGGGGGCTGATCAAACCAGATATAGGCGTCGTAGCCTTTGCATAGTTGGCCCGAACAAGGGAGGAGTGCATGTCGAATGATCTTACTACTGAAATCAAAGCGGCCTTCGAAAAAATGAATGCCCTCACAGAGAACTTCACTAGTGTAATTAAGAATGCTTCCACTGCCCCGCTTCAAGCCGCCGGCGAATACAATAGCAAGCTTCTGGAGTTTACTCTAGCCAATAGTAAAGCGGCCTTTGATTTCGCTCAGAAATTAACAAGCGTGAAATCACCATCAGAATTTCTAGAATTGACGACCAAGCAAACGCGTGAACACTCGGAGGTGCTCACGAAGCAATCAAAAGAACTCTTGGCAATTGTCGAGAAGGCAATGCAAAAAAAGCCAGAGATTTGAAGAGGTCCAGCCGATCTAAGGCTTCAACCCATAAATGTGCGTGAGATGACCTACAAAGTCCGCTGTGTATCCCATGGCGACCAAAATTTTGCAGCGCAGCGAACGCAGCGAAGTGCCAAAAGCAATCATTCGAGATCTCGCCTCAGGCCTCGCGCCAATCAATCGCCGAACAGCCGGGCTACCGGACCGGGCAGCCATCCTCCCTCGAGAGGACAGTAAACCCTCATCGCGTCTTAAGTTGTTGTTTGTTCTGGAAAACCAAGGAAAATCAACTTGTTAGGAGAAAAGCCAAAAACTACACAATGCCCCTTGAAATGATTTGGCGTTTTCCTATTTCGCTCCCCGCCGGATGCCAAGTGATCCGGTGCGGGCGTCGGCGGATGTCCGGCGCACTGCTCGTATCCATGTTGCTCAACGGAGGATGTGGCTATGAGGAACCTAAACCTAGATCCCTTCTGGCGTACCAGCATCGGCTTTGATCGGGTGTTCGACCTGATGGATGACAATCTTCGGTTCGAACCGGAAGATCATTATCCACCCTACAACATCGTTCGAATTGGCGAAGATACCTACCGCATCTCACTTGCGGTCGCCGGTTTCAAACCTGAACAGATCAACGTCACTGTCCATCAAGACACGCTGATAGTGAGCGGCCGTATAAACGAGAAGCAGGGCGATCCGGAGTATCTATATCGCGGCATTGCTGGTCGGCCGTTTGAACGTCGCTTCAATCTCGCTGACTATGTCGACGTGAAGCGTGCTTGGTTCGAGGATGGCCTGCTTCAGATCGAACTGAAGCGTGAGGTGCCTGAAGCGATGAAACCGCGAAAGATCGAAATCCAAGTCGGGAAAAACCAGTCGCTAGGCGATAAGGTGAAAACCATCGAACACGCCAAGGTCGCATAGGGAGTCGACCCATCGACAGCCAAACGAGGTGGTTCGAGTTCTTTCAGGTCTCGAACCACCTCCCTCAAAGCAAGGAGGAATGGCGATGAAGCACCAACCGAAGGAACTGAAAACATCAACCTCTGAAACGCAACCTGACAGTAAGTTTGACGTCGATGCGCTTTTGCATCCAGCCAAGGCATTTGCGCATCCCATGGACGTTGTACACGACCGCGATCTGACCCTCAACGAAAAACGAGCAATTCTGGCGTCATGGGCTTCCGATGCGTGTGCGTTGGAGGCGGCATCAGATCTTCGCGTTACCACATCGGGCCACGTCGTACGATGGGACGACATCATGGATGCCCTTCGCACTCTAGACCGCGAAGCGGACTGCTTAGGTAAACCGTTTCCTCACTACAAGCGAGTCCTAGCCCAAGAACGAGTCGGCTTGCTCGGAACGAGACCCAGGTCGCGTGACTGGCGCGATCAAGGGCGAGTGCTCAACTAAGGCAAGGCAGAGCTTCGCGCTTTGCCACTGAAATCATCAATGGCGAGGTGAAAAATGATCAGACGTATCGCACTGGAACAACTTCTAGGATGGGGCGGCTTTCTAATGAGCACGTTCTTCATCCTGGCATTGTCCTTCTTGCACGTGCACTGATGCAAGCAACTCACCCGATGGTCGAACAGGCGAAAGCGGAGTTGGAGGATGCTCAATCGCAACTTAACGCAGCACTTCGTGCTTGGGATACGAGCGTTTCCGAGTTGTGGCGCACATCGCTAGCACTCACGCAAGCGCAAAAACGGGTGACACACGCATATGAGCTTTTGCGGATCGCTTTGAATACGGCGGATGAATGAGGATCTGAAACGTATTACCGCTAAGAGGACGCTCTAGAGGTGCGTAATGCAACGTGGAATCAATCGTTTTGTAATTAGCCGTGAGAACAATGTGGTCCGGGTAGACTTCAGCCGCGACCCTGATCCGCCAACGCCAAGATTTCCTGGCGCTAGTGGGGTGCGAGAGATTGGTTATGAAAGCGCAAGCGAGATAAAATATTTCGCTGCAAAAGCATTCGGCGCCTGTTGACGATCCATGGAGTCGCCCCGTGGACCTATCGCGTCACAGTCGACGTGCCCGCACACTCCAAGGCGATCGGTGCGGCGTTGGGACTGACGCCCTCTAAATATCATTCGGGCGAGATCAACCAAACCGGCGGTATCTGACGCTGCGGATACGAAATGATGCTGGTGATGCTCTACGAAGCAGTTCAGATCATGCCAGACGCATTTCGCAGCAGTGCCGATCAATGTCCGTTGTGGCTCCAATAGCGGACAAGCTCGAGTACGGCAGAATTGTCCGCTAAGTGCCATGAGCGAGCATTTCGGCTGGGTCGAGGCGAAGTCAGTAAATTCAGAAAGCGTTGATCCCAGACGAAGTAGCGCTGTTACTTGGGACAAGTCGGTTGGCCAGGCGCGCCGCAGCTTGGTTTCGGCGGCGCTGACTGCTGCTGCCGTTGCTGTTGAATCTGTTGCTGTTGTTGAATTTGCTGTTGTTGCTGATGTTGAATCTGCTGCTGCTGCTGTCGCTGTTGTTGAATTTGCTGTTGCTGCTGTTGTTGTTGTATCTGCTGCTGTTGTTGTTGTTTAATTTGCTGTTGCTGCTGCTGGATTTGTAACTGGCGTTGCTGCTCCGACCTTTGACGTTCTTGCAGCTTTTGCTGCTCGAGCTTCTGCTGGTTCTGCTTCTCCAGGTCCAGCTTCTGGCGCTCTTGCAGCTTTTGCTGCTCGAGCTTCTGCTGGTTCTGCTTCTCCAGGTCCAGCTTCTGGCGCTCTTGCAGCTTTTGCTGCTCGAGCTGTTGTTGCGTCTGGCCTGTACCCGTTCCTGGCTGTCCCGGTTGACCAGTCGACGGCAGCGGCTGTCCCTTTATGCCAGGCAGAGGCTGTCCCAGTTGCCCGGGCTGACCTGTCAACGGCTGTCCC